>Ga0209164_1000028_pt1:227500-425463 | contig 425463 bp, 312 predicted proteins | sample MTBNYHSulfiMetaG_FD_187458 | JGI IMG/M metagenome (GOLD analysis project Ga0209164, IMG submission 187458) | Enrichment culture microbial communities from rom New York Harbor, USA that are MTBE-degrading - MTBE-NYH (New York Harbor Sulfidogenic)... | ecosystem: Environmental >...
CGCTGACCAGCTCGGTGACCACGCCCGGTTCGAGCCGGCCGGTGGCGATGTAGTCGAGAAAGAACAGGGGCCGGGCGCCCTGCACCAGGATGTCGTTGACGCAGTGGGCCACCAGGTCGCGGCCGACCGTATTGTGGATGCCGGTCATAAAGGCGATGCGGAGTTTGGTGCCTACGCCGTCGGCGCTGGAGACCAGCACCGTGTCGCCGCCGGCCGACTCATGGAGATGATAGAGTCCGCCAAACAGGCCGACTTCCGACAGGACGCTGGAATTGTACGTGGAACGAACCAGCTCCCGGATCCGGGACTTGGCCGCGTTGGCGGCATCGATGTCCACCCCCGACGCGGCGTACGTCATTGGTTGTTTCTTGTCCATGGTCTATCCTTGAAATCATGATGGCAACAAAACACATCCGCCCCGCCGTCGCCCAACCGGCCGTCGGGACAGGTGACCACATTATACGCAGCCCCGCCGCCAAAAGGCAACCGCCATTCCCCGCCCGCCCGGGTCGACGCGGCGCCTTCCCGGTCACGCTCCCGCTGCCGAGGGGGACCATGGAAATTGCATTGCCGCCGGGGCGCAATCTGGTACAATGTTCCGGACCGGCGCCGCAGGGTCCGGACCGCCGGGTTACCCGGCCCCGTCCGTTTCGCTGCGCCAGACCGAAACTCCCGCCGGGGACAGGAAAGGTGGTGGCCCATGTACGACAGTATCCTCATCCGCAACGGCACTGTGGTGGACCCGGAACAGGGCCTTCACCGCCGCGCCAATCTGTTCATCCGTGACGGGCGGGTGGAGGGCATCACCATGGAACAGCCCGACACCCAGGTGGTACTGGACGCCACCGGCTGTTTCGTCTGCCCCGGCTTCGTCGACATGCATGTCCACCTGCGTGAACCCGGCTTCGAGCACAAGGAGACCATCGCCACCGGCAGTCTCGCGGCGGTGCGCGGCGGCTTTACCGCCGTGGCCCCCATGCCCAACACGCGGCCGGTGTGCGATTCGCCGCGCACCCTGAAATACGTCCTGGCCAAGGCCCGCGAAGCCGACCTGGTGGACGTCCTGCCCATTTGCGCCATCACCGTGGGGAGCCTGGGTGAGGAACTGGCGCCGCTGGTGCAGCTGGCCTCCCTGGGCTGCTACGCGTTCTCCAACGACGGCCAGCCCGTGCTCAGCGCCGAAACCATGCGCCGGGCCATGCAGACGGTGCGCCAGATCGGCGGCGTCATCATCGACCATTGCGAAGACAAGTCCCTGGCCGGCGACGGCGTGATGCACGCCGGTACCCGCGCCCGGGAATGGGACCTGCCGGGCATCACCCCCCTGGCCGAAGAGGTGCACATCGCCCGGGACATCCTCCTGGCCGCCGAGACGGGCTGCCCGATCCACATCGCCCACCTGTCCACGGCCCGCGGCGTGGAGCTGGTGCGCTGGGCCAAGGCACGGGGCTACCCGGTCACCGCCGAGGTCGCCCCCCACCACTTCATCCTGACGGTGGACGACATGCCCGGCCCCGACCCCAACTTCAAGATGAATCCGCCGCTGCGCAGCCGGACCGACCGGGCCGCATTGCTGGCCGGACTGCAGGACGGCACCATCGACGTCATCGCCACGGATCACGCGCCCCATACGCCGGAAGAAAAGGCCCGCGGTTTCCGGGACGCCCCCTTCGGCATCATCGGCCTGGAGACGGCCGTCCCGCTCATCATGGACCAGCTGGTTCACCGGGGCATCCTGACCATGGACCGCATCGTCTCGGCCTGCGCCATACGGCCGGCGGCCATCATGTCGGCCGGGCCGCGCACCTTCGCGGCCGGTGCCGACGCCCTGGCCACCATCATCGACCCGGCGGCCCTCACCACGGTCCAGGCGACCGGTTTCGCCTCCAAATCGGTCAACACCCCTTTCCTGAACTGGACCCTGCGCGGCGCGGTGCGGGCTACGGTGCGCCGTGACCGGATCATGCCGTATCCACTGTAGCCTGGCCGATCGTGCCCCGGGGCAGGAGCGGCGGGTGCCGCCCGGAATTTTGGTTAATCTTTGAAAAATATGCTAGAATCATCCGACTTGCCTCCGGAGTCCGGCCGCCGGCCCCGGCAGTCAGAATTTGAAACATACCCTTTCGGTAAGCGTAAACAAAAGTGAACTTGACGGGAACGCACGAGTTCGAGTTGCATGTCATCAACAGAGTCCTGAAAGGCGACTCGGAGGCGTATGCGGAATTGATCAAGCGTTACGAAAAGTCGATTGTGAACTACATTTACCGCTACGTGATGGACTATGAGGAATCACTGGACATCTCGCAGGAAGTGTTTGTCAAGGCCTATTACGCCCTGGACAAGTACGACAAGAACTACCGGTTCTCCACGTGGCTGTACCGGATCGCCCGTAACGCCGCCATTGACAACTTGCGGAAGAAGCAGCTCAATCTGCGCTCCATCGATGAGCCGCAGCGTAACCAGCATGAAGAGCTGACGTTTCAGGTGCCGTCGCCGGACGTCACACCCGAAGACAAGCTGTGCAATTTCGAGTTCGTCCAGCATTTTAACGAGGCGGTACAATCCTTGCCGCTGGAGTATCGGGAAGTGATCACCTTGCGTCACATCAACCACTGTTCGTACCAGGAAATCGCCGAGGTGTGCGATATTCCCATCGGAACGGTGAAGAACCGGATTTTTCGGGGTCGCGAACTGTTGAGAAAAAAACTGGAAGGAAAGTTGTAATGCAATCCATCTGTGATGAGAGCAATGTGATTCTGTATATCGAGCATGAGCTGCCCGAGAGCGAAATGCTCCGCATGGAGCAGCACTTCGCCCATTGCCCGACCTGCCGCGGCCTGCTCCATGAGCACCGCCTGATCCGGAACGCCCTGCAGCACGCATGCGACGTCCGCATCGGCGCGGACCTGGTGGGTCAGGTCATGGCCGAGATCCCCATCCCGCTGCGCAATTTTCTGTCCACGTCCCGGGAGAAGATCCTGGCCGTGGCGGCCACAATTGCCTTTGCCATGCTGGGCCTGATATCGTATATTGTTGGCACGCAGGCCCGGGCCGTGGCGGACATCGTTTCACCGAAATGGTGGAACGGCGTTCTGCTGAACATCTTCTCGGTGGTGATCGACGCCTTCATGTTCGTGCTGCACCTGGTCCGGATCCTGGGATCGGTAGGTCTCTTCTTCGTGGAAGGATTAACGTTTATTCTGAAAAATCTTGGCCAGGCGCTGGTGTTGTCCCCCCAGGGGCACGTGCTGTTCGCCGTGCTGACCCTGATCTTCGTGACCACCTTTTTTCTGGCGTCACGGATTTTTCAGCCGCATTTCCGAAAACTGGACTGAGTGGAGATTCATGCGCCATTCCCTGCTTGCCCTCCTGTGCAGCCTGCTGGCGGGTGGCTTCCTGGCCGCCGCGCCGGACGCCGCCGACAGCACCATGATCCATATCAAGGAAGACGACGTGGCCCGTGACCTGGTGATTTCCATCTCCAGCCCCGTCATCATCGACGGCCGGGCCGAAAAGGGCGTTTTCGCCGCCGGCTCGGAGCTGACCATCAACGGCACGGTCACCGGCGATGTGGCCGTGATCGGCGGTCGCCTGGTCGTCCACGAAGGCGCCCGGATCGAGGGGGATGTGATCCTGGTGGGCAGTACCCACGACATGGCGGCCACGGCCATCCATGACGGCAAATGGTTCACCACCCCTTTTCTGGAAGAGGAAATCCGCAAGATATTCACCGACCCGGCGGGCTTTCTGCTCACCTACGACTACAGCCTGACTTTTGTCGCCAGCCGCATTTTTTCATCGCTGCTGCTGTTTCTGGTCTGCATCGCCATCATCAAGCTGTTCCCGGCCCACATTTCCTACGCCAGCGGCCGGCTGCGCCGGGACCTGTCCTACATGACCAGCATGGGCGTGGTGGGTCTCACCGGCCTGCTGCTGCTGCTCCTGCTTTTCCTGGCCCTCTGCCTGATCCTCATCGGCATTCCCCTCTTCCTGCTGTTGCTGCTCTTCATCCTGGCCACGTGGCTCTTCGGCATCACCGTGGTCTTTTGCGTGGTGGGGGAATGGCTGGTGCGCGTGCTGCGCTTCCGGAACAAATCCGTCATGGGCGGCCTGGTCCTGGCCATCGTCTTGTGGACGTTGGCCAAGTTCGTGCCCGGCCTCAGCGTGGTGGTCCATCTGGCCACCCTCATCCTGGCGGTGGGCGTCACCCTGACCACCCGTTTCGGCACCGGTACGCCCTGGTTCCGGCGCCTGGCCCGGAACCAGCCATCCATCGAGGGCACCTGATCCGCTGGTGGCCTGGTGCCGCAGATTGCCCCCCAGTGACCGCCCCTCTGCCCATAACCGTATGCCCGTATGCAACCTGGAGGCAGGATGAATCCCGCACCCGGATATGAATTCACGGCGATTTCCGCCCGGCGGCTGGTGTTGCGCCGGCTCTCTCCGGCTGACGCGGCGGCCATGTACGCCTACCGCGCCGATCCGGACGTTTCCCGGTATCAGAATTGGGAGCCGCTCAATGTCGATGAAATCCACCGTTTCATCGAAGGGCTGGCCGGTTTCGGGCCCGACACGCCGGGCCGCTGGTTTCAGCTGGGCGTTTTCCATCGGGATACCGGGCAGTTGATGGGGGACTGCGGCATCCACGTCCCGGCCGCCGATCCCCGCCAGGCGGAGATCGGCATCACCCTCGCCCCGGCGTTCCAGGGCCAGGGCCTGGCCAGCGAAGCGCTGCGGGCCCTGCTGGGCTTTCTGTTCGAGGACCTGGGAAAACACCGCGTGTTCGGCTCCGTGGATCCCCGCAACCTTCCCTCGGTGGCCCTCCTGGAACGGGTGGGCCTGCGCCGGGAAGCCCATCACATCGAGAGTCTCTGGTTCAAGGGGGCCTGGGCCGACGACCTGATCTACGCCATGCTGCGCCGCGAGTGGGCTGGCCGGCTGTAAGCGGGGCGCGCATGTGAGTGGCGTCGTTCATCCCGCCAGGATCCGCCGCCCATCCTGCAGGATCACGTGATTCGCAACAAAATGGATGTACCGGTGGTTTTCGACGGCAACGATCAGTTTTCCTGAATTGGGGAATGCGTGCCTGGACGGTGGATGACCGAAAACTGTGGAAAGAACCCTATCCCCGCGCGCCGAACACGGCCGTGCCCACGCGGACCAGCGTGGCGCCTTCCTCGATGGCCACCTCGAAATCGTGGGACATGCCCATGGAGAGTTCCGTCAGGGACAACCCCGAAGGCAGGCGGGCGTCGCGGGTTTCGGCCAGCCGGCGCAGCCGCCGGAAATACGGCCGGACCTCCTCGGGATCGTCCAGAAACGGCGGGATGGCCATCAGCCCCCGGATCCGTACCCAGCGCAGATCGGCCGCCACCGACAGGATGTCGTCGAGCTCCGCCTCGTCGCAGCCGCTTTTACTGGACTCGCCGCCCACGTTCACCTGGATCAGCACAGGGAGCTCCTTGCCCAGTTCACCGCAGGAACGCTCGAGCCGGTCCAGCAGGCGGCGGCTGTCCACCGCATGAATCATGTGGAAAAGCTCCGCCGCGCGGCGGGCCTTGTTGGACTGCAGGTGGCCGATCATATGCCACGCAAAGGCCCCGGCGGGCTCGACCTGCGGAATTTTCGCCTCGGCTTCCTGGACCTTGTTTTCGCCGATGATCACCGGCCCCTCCGCCGCCAGTTCCATGACCGTCGACGACGGGAACGTTTTGGCGACCGCCACCAGCCGTACCGCGGCGGGATCGCGCCCGGCGTGGCGCGCCGCGGCGGTCATGCGCGCCAGGACCTGGTGGTAGTTGCGGCGAATGGTATTCACGTAACCTCCTTTACCCGGGTGCCTGGCCAGCCCGGCCGGCCCCGGTGCCCGTCCCCGCTCCGATTATACCCTCCGGCTCCGCGGGGTGTAAAGGGAAGTATTGGCCCCCCTCCGGCCTTGTGATATCATACGGCCACGGGAGCGCGTATGAATGACCACAACACCGGCGGCATGTTCGTGACACTCGAGGGAGTGGAGGGCTGCGGCAAGAGCACGCAGATGGACCTGCTGGCCCGCCGGCTGGCCGAGCGGGGCGTCCCCCATGTCTGCACCCGGGAACCGGGCGGGACCCCTTTCGGCCAGGAGGTCCGCCGCATCCTGCTGAATCCCCAGGGCCCGCCCCGGGCGCCGCTGGCGGAGCTGCTCCTCTACCTGGCCGACCGCGTTCAGGATCTGCACCAGCAAATCCGGCCGGCGCTGGCCGAAGGGAAAATCGTGCTCTGCGACCGCTACCACGACGCCACCATCGCCTACCAGGGTTTCGGCCGCGGCATTCCCCGGCCGACCATCGACGCCCTGGCCGCCCCCCTGGGGCTGCAGACACCGGACCTGACGCTGCTGCTGGATTTGCCGCCCCGGGAGGCCCTCGCCCGGGCGCGCCGCCGGAACAAGAGCGACGCCCGGGCGCGCACTGAAAGCCGGTTCGACGACGAGGCCCTGGCCTTTCACCAGCGCGTGCAGGAAGGCTACCGGCAGCTGGTGCGGGAAGAACCGGAGCGTTTTGCCGTCATCCCGGCGCAAGGGTCGCCCGAACAGATCTTCGCCCTGCTCTTCGCCCGCTTTGTGGACGCTCTGCCGCTGCACCTGAAACGGAAGATGTCATGAGCGAGGAATTCATCGGCAACCGTCCCATCCGCCTCCTGCTGCACCGGAGCATCCTGGCCGGCACGCTGGCCCATGCCTACATTTTCTCCGGGCCCGACGGCCTGGGCAAAAAGCATCTGGCGCTGAATCTGGCCCGCAGCCTGAACTGCCGCGCCAGCGATCCCGGCCTCACCTTTTGCGGAGAGTGCGCCGGCTGCCGCAAGATCGACGACGGCCGGCATCCCGATGTGCAGGTCATCGAACCCGAGACCAAGGTTTTCCGGATCGACCAGGTACGTCAACTGATCCAGGACATCCAGTTCCTGCCCGCCGAGGGCCGTTATCGCCTGTTCATCCTGGAGAGCGCCGAGAAAATGAACGACGAGGCGGCCAACAGCCTGCTGAAGACGCTGGAGGAGCCCCCCCCAAAAAGCATCCTCGTCCTGCTGACCACCAATTATTACGCCCTGTTGCCCACCATCCGCTCCCGCTGCCAGGTCCTGAAATTCATGCCCATCTCCACGGCCGAACTGGAGGAGGCGCTGGTCAGTCGTCACGGGTACTCGCCCCGGGATGCGGCCAAGACCGCCCGTCTCGCCCACGGCAGCCTGGGGGCCGCCCTGGCGTTGGACCTGGATACTGTCCAGGCATTGGAGAACGTCTCGTTCAGGCTGCTCCAGACCATGACCCTGAACGATGACACCGCGTGCATGGCGCATCTGTCGGCGGTGATCGAGCACTGGAAACAGTCGCCCGCCGAGGCCGACCTTTTTGCCAACATATTGATTTCAATTTTACGAGAATTAATTATAATGGAAGTCTTTAAGGACCGGGATCACATCGTGCATTTCGGTCGCCTGGAAACTCTCCGGGAATTGCGCCGCTCATTCCGGGATGATATCGTGGATGGGCTGCTGAAAGATCTGGAAGGCCTCTATCGACGGATGCAGTTCAACATCAATCCCGAGCTGGGCCTGCAGAACCTGTTTTTGAAACACCGATCGCGGATCCTGCGAAGAGAGCAGTATGATTCAGCTCGTCGACATCAAGATTGAAGACTGTTGCCTGGTCGGCCGCTACATCGCCCAGTCACTGACGCTGCGCCGCGGCGACCGGTGCGTCGTTCATACCGACCGCGGCATGGAGTTGGGCAAGGTGGTCAATGTGGTGGCGCCCGAGAGCGTCCCCCAGAACAATCCCGGTTATCGCAAGGTGCTGCGCCTGGCCAACGAGCGCGACGATTCGCAGTACGAGAAGAAACGTTACCGGGAGGAGAAGGCCAAATCCGTCTTCCTGCGGCTGATGGCCAAACACAAGCTGGTGATGAAGCTCACCCGGGTGGAGTTCATTTTCGACGGCAGCAAGGTCATCTTCTACTATACCGCCGACGGCCGGGTGGATTTCCGCGCCCTGGTCAAGGATCTGGCGTCCACCCTCCGCACCCGGATCGAAATGCGCCAGATCGGCGTACGTGACGAGGCCAAGCTCCTGGGCGGCGTCGGCTGTTGCGGACTGCCGCTCTGCTGCGCATCGTGGCTGAAGCAGTTTCACCCGGTCTCCATCAAAGTGGCCAAGCGCCAGTGCCTGAATCTGAATCCGGCCCGATTGTCGGGTGTCTGCGGCCGGCTGATGTGCTGCCTGATGTACGAAAAGCACGCGCCGGAAGAGAGCGTGCCCGTCAACGGCGACGATGTCCGGGAGATCAATGAGGACGAGGCGGCCTCCATGCTGGACTGAGGGACAGGTCATTTTCACTTGTAAAAATAATCCGGATATAATACGATAACTACAATATTTGCGGAATGCAAATGCGTCATCGGTACCAGAGGAATCCACAACATTAACCTCTTGCTGTAACGTGGCCTGAAGGAGGAACGATGGTTAATCGCAAACTGATCCGGCCGTCCCTGGCGGACGTCTCGACGACCGCCGCCAAGTACGCCCAGACCCAGGGTCGGAAACGAGTGCCTCCGGATCAGACCTATGCCGAGAACTTCTATTTCGTCAAGCAGATGAACAATAAAACGCCCATGATCGTTCACCTCAACAACGGCGAGAAACTGCACGGCATCATCGAATGGTATGACCGGGATTGCATCAAGCTGAACCGGAACAATGCCCCGAACCTGCTGTTGTATAAATCGAATATTCTCTACATGTACAAGGAGGAGGAAGAGATGGCCGCCCACGGAAGCAGCGAGTCCTCGCCGCGGCGTCCATCCCGGCGCAAGAAAACGGAGTTGCCGGACAGGTAGCGCCTTCTTCCCCCCGCCACGCTTCCTGAACCATCACACCTGACCACAGGAGTACCATGTTAAACATTGCCGTCACCATGGGTGAACCGGCGGGAATCGGCCCGGAGATCATCCTGAAATCCATCGGGCAGGCCTCATCCGACCCGGATGACCGGTTCTATGTCTTCGGCGACGCCACGGTACTGTATGAGAATGCCCGGCGGCTGGGGATGGTGTTCCAGTGGCCCGTTGTCCCCCTGGAAACCTGTGTCGGCCGATTTCCACCGGAAACGTGTATCGTCGACCTGGCCAACGTCCACGGGCGGATCCGCTTCGGCGTGGAACGGGCCGATTACGGCAAGGCGGCCATGGAATACATCGAGCAGGCAGCCTATTTTTGCCTGGCCGGGGTCATGGATGGCCTGATCACCGCCCCCATCAACAAGAAATCCATCCACCTGGCCGGCTACAATTTTCCCGGTCACACCGAATTTCTGGCCTCCCTGACCGGCACCAAGAGCTTCGCCATGTCCTTCCATGCCGACAAGCTGTGGACCGTCGTCAGCACCACCCACATGCCCCTCGCCCGGGCCGTCCGCCAACTGACCCGGGAGCATCTCCTGGAGATCATTCGCCTGACCTATCGTGAATTGAAGAAATACCAGCCGGACCTCGCCATCGCCGTCGCCTCCCTCAATCCCCACGGGGCCGAGGGCGGCCTGTTCGGGATGGAGGAAGACATGGTCATTCAGCCGGCCGTTACCCAGTGCCAGGAGGAAGGCATTCCCGTTTCCGGCCCCTATCCGGCGGACTCCATCTATCTGCGGGCGCTGAACGGGGAGTTCAACGTCGTCGTCACCCACTATCACGACCAGGGCATGATCCCCGTCAAACTGATCTCGTTCGGCAAGGCCGTCAACATCACCCTGGGCCTGCCCTTTCTGCGGACGTCCGTGGATCACGGCACCGCCTTCGACATCGCCGGCCAGGGCGTGGCGTCATCGGAAAGCCTGGAGGAGGCCATCCGGCTGACCCGGGAGCTGCTGCGACGGCAAACACCCTTCCGCGCCGGGGAAGACGACGGCGCCACCCGGTAGCCGGCCCGCTAGAAGTTCCACTCCAACCTGACGCCGCCGTAAAATGTCTGCAAACGGCCGTCCCGGCTGAATTCGCGAAAGACCGCCACCGCCTCATCCCCCAGTGCCAGGCAGTAACCCGCATACGGCACCAGGGTGAGCCGCTCCGTGACGGACAGATGAACGGCCGCCAGGAGATCGCCGCTGTAAAGGCCGGCGTAGGAGTCCCCGTCCTCCAATTCAGCCATCATCCGGTTGTGCAGATTGATCCCCAGGGCGGCGCGCCCTTCCAGTTCCACCCCCTGGCCCAGCGTGAACACGGGGTTCACCGACGCTTCCAGATAACCGCCGTCGCCGGCGGCGAAATCGTAAAAGAGCTGGACGCCCGGAGCCAGCGGCACATCGAGCCACAGGCCGGCCGAGATCTCGTGGGTATCGGTGGAATCCAGCATATTGTAATAGATATAGCCGATTTCCAGCGTGGCCCGCTCATATTGGAAGGTTCGGCTGAGAAGGATATCCGTCTCGTTCCAGCGTTCCTCCCGCGTATCCACGTTGCCCCACAGCGTGACGGACCAGCCGCCGCGGGCCACGCCCACCTCGGGCTGGAACACCACGCCGCGGCTCAGGCGCAACCCCCGCCACACGTAGTGAGAGGAGGCGTTGAGGGCGGCCGTCACGCTCCAGGCCGCCCCGTCCTCATCCGCCTGGCCGGACACCAGACCGGCCAACATTCCCAGCCACAGACCGCCCAGCAGCCAACAGAAGAGCCGTCGCCGCATGGTACCTCCTCTCCCCTGCGCCGGACCGGAACCGGCCGTGGTGCGCGCCGGATCCCGGACGGGCCGGTGTTCGGCCGTCAGGAATCGATGGAGCGCTGCCGGCCGACATCCAGCGCGTCTTCGGGACAGACGTCCAGGCAGACGTTGCAGGCAAAACAATCGGGACGCAGGACGGCCGACTTGAGAATCTCCGGCATGGCCGGACACGGTGCCTTTTGGACGCAAATCCCGCAATCCGTGCAGGCCTTTTTGTTGAACCGGACCTTGTAGAGGGAGAACTGCTCGGTGAAATGGGTCATCATGCCGATGGGACAGATGAGGTGGCAGAATGGCCGGTACAGCTTGAAGGCCAGGGCCAGGCTGAGCGCCAGGGGCAGAAAATTGATGACGTAATCGAAGGCGGTGGGTTGGGCGCCGAACTCGAAACCATGGAACGCGTTAACATAATTATAAATGGAGAGGGGGAACACTTTCCCGTTGAAGGTGAAGGTCAGCACCATGGTGACGCTCAAAAAGATAAACGCCAGGAAAAAGCAGATCCGGAAGGCATTGGAAAAAGTGAAGTTGTATTTGATACGCTTGAGGTTGAGGCGATCGGCCAGCATGGCCACCAGTTCCTGGGCGGCGCCCACGGGACAGACCCAGCCGCAGAAGAGCCGCGGCCCGACGAACGTCAGCAGCAGGATGACGGCCAGGGTGATGATCATGGGGATGCGCAGGCCGAAGAGGAGCGGTTTTTCAATGGCGCACAGAGGCGACGGATGCATGGCGAAGACCGCCATGAAATTGCCGGCGATGCCGAACAGCAGCGTGGAGATGACCAGGATGACCACCTTGATCCCCGATTGCATCTTGCCCGTTTTGAGAAGAGCGAATACCAGCAGGGCGATGACGATCATCACCACATACTTGGTGATGAACTGGGGCATGAGCAGAAAATCGACCAGGCCGGGGGTTTTTTCGGTGGCGTGCTTGGCGATCTCCGCCTTGTCCTGGGCCAGGGCCCACCAGGGGAGCAGCGACATGAACAGACCGGAATAGATGATTCTTCGCAACATTCATGACTCCTTCATAATGTATATCTGATGTCAGTCGAATTCCGTTTCCACGGGCGGCGGGCCCGTGCCGGGTTCACCCCAGGGGAAAGGGGAGTCGGTTGCAAGGGCGATGCCATCCGGAACGTGTTCCCCGGATGAGGCAGCGAACCTGCCTGTCACAATAATCTCCTTTTTTTTCAATCCGTTGCCGTCCCGGACAACATGAACATATATTCGACAAAACCGTCGAACGAGCGGTCCGGATCGACAAATCCGGCTGCTTGATCAGGGACCGCCATTATACCACGAAAAAAAGCAGACACATCAGGTTGATCACCCAGAGGGAGGGCGGGATATCCCGGATTTTGCCGGCAAAGATTTTCATCAGGGAATACGACAGGAAACCGAAAGCCAGCCCCGTGCTGATGCTGTAACTGAGGGCGATCATGACGATGATGATGAACGACGGAAAACCGGTCTCCATCCGCCGGAAATCGATGCGCAGGATGTTTTTCATCATGAAGAAGCCCACCATGATGAGGGCCGGGGCCGTGGCGTAGGAAGGGACGATGACCAGCAGCGGCACCAGCGGGATGGCCAGCAGGAATATCAGGCCGGTCACCACCGACGTCAGGCCGGTCCGGCCGCCGCTGGCGATACCGGAAGCCGATTCCACATAGGTGGTCGTGGTGGAGGTCCCGCAGAACGCGCCGAACATGGTGGCCCCGGCGTCTACCGTCAGCAGGCGGTTCAGCTTGGGGACGTTGCCGTCCTCGTCCATCATGTCGGCTTCCCGCGCCACACCGAGGAGAGTGCCCAGGCTGTCGAACAGGTCCATGAACAGCAGGGTAAAGATCGGCGCGATGAACGAGATTTTCAGGGCCCCCATGATATCCAGTTTCGCCAGGACCGGCGTGACATGGATGTCCAGCGTCAGGATCCGTTGCGGGAGCACGGTATCCCCGAGAATGATGGACAGCAGGGTGGCGAACAGGATGCCCAGCAGCAGCGAGCCCCGGATGTGACGGAATTCCAGAAAGACCATGAGGAGCAGGCCGGCCAGCCCGATGAGCACCGTTTCGGTGAGGTCCCCGGCCGCCACGGCCGTCGTCGGGTTCTTGACCACCAGCCCCAGGTTCTGCAACCCGATGAAGGCGATGAAGACACCGATCCCCACGGCGATGGCGTCCAGCAGCTGGGTGGGTATGGCGTCCATCAGTTTCTGGCGCAGTCCCAGCCAGGTCAGGATCAGAAAGAAAGCACCGGAGATAAAGACGATGCCCAGGGCGATCTGCCAGGTGATCCCCTGGTTCTGCACCAGGGTGAAGGCGAAGAAGGCGTTGAGCCCCATCCCCGGAGCCATGGCCAGGGGAGTGTTGGTCAACAGGCCCGTCATGATGGTGATCACGCCCGACACGAGGCACGTCACGACGATCAGGGCCGTCTTGTCCATGCCGGCGGCCGACAGGATGTCGGGATTGACGAAGATGATGTAGGCCATGGTGAGAAAGGTGGTGACTCCCGCCACCACTTCAGTGACGCAGCGCACCCCGGGCCCGAACATTTTCTCCAGCAGGGAAACTTTCACGGGTCACCCCCCCCCCAGGACAGGCCGATCCCCCGTCCGTGAAATCTGCCTCCATCGCGGATGAAACCCGGGACCGAGATATTCCGGGCGGGCCACCGGGTGGTGGCTGGCGTGACTCATCGGCGATTGCCTCCCATTGTACGCAGCACGGCCGGCGGATGCAAGCCCCTGTCAACGCTCGGTCCCCACATTTTTCCACCCCCCGGACACCTCACTTCATGCTACGATACGGGCATGATGTACCGTACCGCGCACCCGACACGGCTGTTGGCACTGCTGCCCATCATGGCCCTGGCCGCCGCCGGCGCCATCACCGCTGAGCCGACCGACAGCGCTTTTTTCGAGGCCATCCGCGGCGGCGATGTGGCGGCGGTGAAAACCATGCTGGCGTCCGGCCGGGATGCCGGAGCCGCCGGTGAAGAGGGTCTGTTCCCGCTGATCCTGGCCACCCGGGAAGGACAGCCGGAAATCGTCCGCCTGCTTCTCGAGCACGGGGCCGATCCCGACGCCCGGCACGCCAGCGGCGCCACTTCCCTGGCCATCGCCGCCTTCCGGGGGGATCCGGTCACGGCGCGGCTGCTCCTGGAGCATGGCGCGGCCGTGGACGCGACGGACCTCACGGGAGAGACCCCCTTGCTGAAAGCCGCGGTGCAGGGGCACACGGCGGTGATGGACATCCTGGTCGGACATGGCGCCGCCGTGGACCACCGCGCCGACTCGACGGGCGTCACACCACTTGTGGCCGCCGCCTTCGCCGGACACCGGGCGGCCGTCGCGCTCCTGGTCCGGCATGGGGCGGCCGTGGACCAGGAGGACGGTTCCGGCGAAACGCCCTTGCACAAGGCGGCCTTTCAGGGGCACCACGAGGTGGTTTCCTACCTGCTGCTGCGGGGCGCGGATCCCAACCGGCCCCTGTCCTCGGGAGTTACGCCCCTCATGGTGGCGGCCATCCAGGGACACGAGACGGTGGCCCGGCACCTGCTCACGGCCGGGGCCGATCCGGCCGCCCGGGACAAGACCGCCGGTGAAACGGCCCTCATCAAGGCGGCATCGCGGGGGTATTCCCGTCTCGTCCGGTTGCTGCTGGATCGCGGTGCCGTGGCGGATGCCCGGCGCGACAACGGCGAGACCGCCCTGTTCGACGCCGCCGCCTACGGGCATCTGGGCACCCTGCTGGTACTGCTGCAGCATGGGGCCGATCCCAACGCCGTGGCCGGAGACGGCCAGACGCCCCTCATGCGCGCCGCCCGGAACGGTCATCTCCGAACCGTCCGCATTCTCCTGGAAAGAGGCGCCGATCCGTCCCGCCGGGACGGCCAGGGCCGCCGCGCCCTGGATCTGGCCCGGGCCGGGGATCACGCCGACGTCATCATCCTGCTGGAAGGTGCCCGCTGACCCTCCCCCCGGCAGCCCCGACGCCGCCGCCTACTCGCCGGAATACGCTTCGCCCCCGGTGATCCATCCCGGGGCCGGTTCCCCTTTCAGGTAATGGTCCAGGTACTCTTTCATGCGCAGGGTGTAATCCACCTTGTTGGGATACTTCTGCGGATGATGAGGCTCGCCCCGATACTGGAGGAAGATCACGTCCTTGTCGAGGCGCCGCAGGGCCAGGTACAGCTCGATGGACTGCTCCCAGGGCACAGCCCCGTCGGCATCGCCGTGCATGAGGAGCAACGGCGTCTCCACCCGGTCGGCGTAAAAGACGGGCGAGTTTTCGATGTAAAGATCCCGCCGCTCCCACAGGGTGGCGCCGATGCGGCTCTGGCTGACCTCGTACTGGAACTGGCGGGCCAGTCCCGACTGGTGCCGGATGCCGCTGTAGGCGCTGGTCATGTTGGACACGGGCGCGCCGGCGATGGCGCAGGCAAAGATATCGGTCTGGGTCACCACATAGGCCGTCTGGTAGCCGCTCCAGGAGTGGCCGTGCAGAGCGATGGCGTCGGGATCGGCCACGCCCATATCGATAAGTTTCTGCACACCTGGCACCAGGCACTTCACCGCCGACATGCCCGGCGTACCCACTTCGAAACGGATGTCGGGCAGGAAGAGGGCGTAGCCGTGGCTGGTGTAAAACGGGAAATTGGGCCGGTGATTGACCACCATCTCGTTGAATTCATACAGTTGCTGGGAAAAGAGGCGGTAATAGTAGACCAGGACCGGATACCGCCGGCCGGGTTCGTAGCCGCCGGGCTTGATGAGCACGCCCTGCAACGGCACGCCGTCGGCACTGTGCCATTCCACCAGTTCGGCGCTGCCCCACAGGAATTCCGCGATCTGCGGGTTCTCCCCGGTGATCTTCCGGGGCGCGTTCAGCCCGGTGTCGGCCGTCCACAGATCCGGAAATTCACGGAAGTCCTCGCGGGTGAAGAGAACGGCGTCGGCCTGCCTGGCCTTGGCCAGGAAACGGAAGCTCTTGTCGTCTTCCAGCAGGCGGCTGACACCGGGGCGGCCCAGCCGGGCCCGGTAGAACCCGTCGTTCTTCAGCCGGTCATAGGTGCCCAGCAGCAGCAGCTCCTCGTCCGGTCCATAGAACCGCTGCTCCGGATCGAGGGTGACGATCCGGTAGCGCACCTGGCGGTCCCGGCCGTCGCCGTCCGTCAGCCGGTAGCGCCGGTCGGTGCGCGTCTCCAGCACCCAGATATCGAATTTGTCGTACACCAGAACCGCTTCATCGTCGGCCAGCCAGCCGGCAACCCCGTAACCGGGCGCCGGAGCGGGATAATCATGGTCCTCGTCGGCGAATTCCACGGCCAGTCCGGCCGTCAGGTTGCGCCGTGTGAGGGCCGCCAAATCGAGCAGGTAATACGCCCCGCCATCGAAGTAGACGGCGAAAGCGCCGCCCGGTGAGAGGCTCGGCGCGCCATAGCCCTGGTAGGCGCGCAACAGCAGGGTTCGCTCGCCGTTGGCCAGGTTTACGGCATAGTAATCGCGGACACTGCCCCGCCAGGTCATCATCCGCCGGTAGGGAATGTCCGTACTGGCCAGCAGCTGGTGGAGATTCTCGCCAGGCCGCACGTCGGGCACATCGGGATCGGCCAGGCGGACCAGCCGGCTCTCATCCCAATGGTAAACATGCAGATAGGTTCGTTTCTGCTCGCTCTCCCATTGTTTGATCTCATGGGGCTTGATGCGCGGGTCGTCGCCGTGCCAGATGGTCAGGGTGCGCTTGTCGCGGAGACCCGCCACATCGAACAGGTCGACGGTTTCTTCCGCTTTTTCTTCCGCATTTTCCCCGGATTTTTCTTCGCTTTTCTCACCGGCGGCCTCCTCTGCGGCCGGGGCGGCCGCTGCCATAGCTGGCGCAAACAGGTCGGCCGGTTTGAGGCCCACAAACAGGCGCTGGCCGTTACGGGTCCATTGGGGCCCGGCGTCGGCCGGGAACGCCCAGCCTTCCTCCGCCGGGCTGACCTCGCGCGGAGACTCTGTTCCGACAGCCCAGACCAGCAGCCGGTGAGGGCGGGATTTCTTGATCTTCTCATCCGGTGGGGGCCCCTGCAGCACCGCCAGCCGGCCGTTCTGTTCGCTCCAGGCCAGGGCCGGAAAGAAACTGCCCACCGCTTCCACCAGCGGCACCGCCATGGACGGATCCTGCGCCAGGTCCAGCCGGAACAGGCCGTTCCCCTCGCCCGCCGGCGCGGAAACGGCGTACACCAGCGTGGGCGACGCCGGATCCAGGGCGAAACGGGCGACGTTCCCGACGGTGAATTCCGCGCCGTCGGCCAACCGGCGAATGACCATGGTGGTCCCGAGCCATTTGTCCTCTGTTCCGTTTTTCGGCCCGTCCCCTTCGCTTTTCGGCGGTTCTTTGGCGGGTTCGGCGCTGGCCGCCATGCCGGTGGCCGGTGTCTCACCGGCCGTCTCCGGTTCGGCCTTCTCTTCCGCCTCGGGTGCCCGGTGGTGCAGCCGGATCAGCCAGCCGCCGTCACGGGCCAGGGCGAAATCCCTGACCCGCGGCCATTGCCACTGTTCGCCCGTCGCCGTATTGACCAGGAGCAGCCCGTCCTTGAGCTCCTCCCGTTTCTTCTTGTCCTTGCCGGCCGCCTCGACATCGGCGGCGGCGGGTTCTTCCACAAAGGCGGCCCAGCCGCCCGTCGCCGTCAGAACCGGTCGCGCTCCCCGCTCCAGCCGATAGCGGGTCTGCCCGTCGGCCGACACGACGACGCCCTCGGGGTCGCCCCGGTCGGGGCGGGCCGTATAGGCCACCCAGCCGCCTTCGTCGGCAATAACCGGTCGCTGGATCTGGCGAAAGTGCATCATGTCCTGTACCGTCAGCGGCCGTTTGTCGGCGGCCAGCAGCCCCGCGCACAGCAGGGCCAGCAGTCCGCAACCGATGGCCACAACATTCGTCTGGAGAACCCGTTTCATTGGCACTGCTCCTTGGTGGAAATAAAGACATCACCGGATATGACCCGCCGGCCCTGACCGGACGGTCATCCGCCGGGGTCCGGAATCGTTCCATTGTAGAGAATTCCGTCCGGCAGCGCAACCTTGCCGGCCACGGGCGACCGACGGCCGGAGAAGTTCCTGCCCCCACCGCGCCGTCATCCGGTATAATGAGCCGCGGGGCGACCGCAACACCCATGTGGTCGCCGGCCCCGCCGGCCGGGCAGCGCCGGCGGGACAAACCACCATCACAGGGGAGCCCATGACCGCTGCACCCGTTTCCATCGCCGTCTTTATCACCCCCCACGGCTACGGCCATGCCGCCCGGGCGGCGGCCGTCATGGACGCCCTCCACCGGTGTGACCAACGGGTTGTGTTCGAGGTCTTCACCACTGTCCCCGCCTGGTTCTTCCAACAGTCGTGCCGCGCGCCGTTCCGGATGCACCCCGTCACCACCGACGTGGGGATGGTCCAGCGGGATCCGTTTCATGAGGATCCGGCGGCCACCCTGGCCCGGCTGGACCATTTCCTCCCCTTTGCGCCGGCCCTCGTGACCGATCTGGCCGCCACGCTGCGCCGCCTGGATTGCCGGCTGGTGCTGTGTGACATCGCGCCGCTGGGCATCGCCGTGGCCCGTCATGCCGGCGTGCCGTCGGTGCTGGTGGAAAACTTCACCTGGGACTGGGTCTACCGCCCCTATGTCCGCGCCCACCCGGGATTCGCCCGTCACATCGCCGGCCTGCGCGACTGGTTCCGGCAGGCGGATCTCCATGTGCAGACCGAACCCGTCTGCCGGCGAATGCCTGCCTGTCCGGTCACCGGCCCTGTCAGTCGGCTGCCCCGAACCGGCCGGGCCGATACCCGGCGGCGCCTGGGCATCCCGCCGGACCGGCGGGTGGTGGTCATCTCGGGCGGCGGCATACCCTGGCAGCCGCCGGTGGATGACCCGGCCGGCGCCCTGCCGGCGGATGTGCACCTCGTCCTGTTCGGCGCCGCGCCGAACAGCCGCTTCCCCGACGGAATCACCGGCCTGCCTCACCACTCGGCCCATTACCATCCCGATGTGCTGTCCGCCGCCGACGCCGTCATCGGCAAGGTGGGCTACAGCACCCTGGCCGAGGTATACCGGGCCGGGATCCCTTTCGGCTACATCGCCCGCCCCGGGTTCATCGAATCGCGCCCGCTGGTCCGGTTCATCCGCCGTCACATGCCCGCACGGCCGTTCCGCGTGGCTGACTTCACGGACGGCACCTGGGTGGCCAGAACCGTCGACCTGCTGCGACAGCCGCCCCGGCCGCCGGCCCTACCCGACGGGGCGGAAGGCGTGGCGGCCTCTGTCCACGCCTTCCTTCAGCGCTGACCCGTGCCCTTGCATGGTGTACATTTACATTTTTTAGGCCTATACTGCCCGCAAAATTGCCCCTTCCCCGGAGGCAACCATGGAACGTTTTCTGTACTGGTGTCCGCGTGTCCCGGGCATCGTGCTGACCGGTTTCATCGCCCTCTTCGCCCTGGATGTGTTCGGGCAGTTCTCCATCATCTCGCTGCTGATACACCTGATCCCCACCGCCATCGCCCTGGGTCTGCTGTTCATCGCCTGGCACCGGGAAGCCCTGGGCGGCGTGCTCTGCCTGCTGGTGGGTGTGTTCTACATCGGCATGGCCCTGCACCGTTTCCCCCTGCTCACGCACGGGGTCGTCGTCGGCCCCGTCTGGCGGGTGGGCGGCCTGTTCCTCGGTCACCATTTCATGCGCCGGCGCACGACCTGAGCCGCCGCGGCCCCCGTCGGCCCTGTCAGACCGCATCGGTCACGGGCAGATCCTCCTCGACGATGGGGATGCCCCGTGCCGCCAGCTGCCGCTGGAGGGACGGATACGGCACATCCCGCACCGGTGACAAAACCCCGCGCCGGGTGATGCCGCCGTCCAGGATCAGGCCAGCACCGATGGCGGCCGTGAAACCCACCGTCCGGCTCATGGCGCTCAGGCCGGTGTCGAGGTCGCGCCGATCCGTCAGCTGCAGGACCACCCGCCGCTCCTGCCCCCCGCGCCGGCCGAGCACCTCGACGCGCACCACCGCCACATCCCGCTCCCGCGGTCCGTAGGTCAATTGCGGGCCCAGCACGGCCGCCAGGTAGCGCCGCCGGTCCACCGGCCGGCCGTCCACGACCACCGGCTCCTCGGCCAGCAATCCCAGTTCCACCAGTGTTTTCCACAGCCGCCCATGACCCGGCCAGCGCAACACGTACCGGCCCAGGTGGCGCAGGTCCGCAGCGGCCAGCTCCAGCAGCGGCAGGTAACGCAGCGCGTCACCGTTGGCGAAGGCCTCCAGTTCACCCAGCCCGGCCAGCCGGACGCGATGGATATTGCCCGGGTCGAACAGGTGGTCGGCGCCGATCTCCCGCGTGCCGCCGGCAGCGATGATTCTCGCCGGCCGACGGTAGGAGCGGAGCACCCCCTCGAAATTCCAGGTGACCTTGTATTGCAGGACATTATCGGCGGCGGCCCGCTCCGGAAAACCGGCGGCATAGCTGCGGATCTCCGTCACCTGATCCAGCCGCCGGACCGCCTCGCCGAGCAGGACCAGGTCGAGGCCCGGATCGAGACCGAACTCGGGCAGGATGGCGACGCCCTGCGTTCGCGCCCGGTCGGCCAGGGCCGCCTGCCGCGGCGTCACATACGAGGCATGCACCACGTGGACGCCGTGCGTCACAGCCCGCTCGACCACCATGTCATGAAGCGCCACCGGCAGCAGATCCACCACCAGATCCGGGCGGAAACCGGCCAGCAAACCCTCCACCGCCGCCGGATCACCGGCGTCCACGGCCGCCCGCCGTACCCGCCGCCCCAGTCCCCGGGAGTCCAGCCAGGCGGCCAGCGCCGCTTCGTCCCGGTCGGCCGCCAGCAGCTCCGTCACATCCGCCTGGGAAACCAGATCGTGTAAGGCGGCCTGGCCTTGCCGCCCCACGCCCAGCACCAGCACTCTCATGGCTGTACCTCCCGTCTGTGGTCTGGTTCAGGTGTCCGGCGCGGCCTACGTCGCCGAAGGCCGATTCCGGATTTCATGCCCCTGTTATTACAAGCTATTCTTAACGGAAAATCAATGCAAGGGGATTGTTGAATTGTGCCCCGAAGTGCGATAGCATACTCCTCATTGTCGGATGCAACGCGTGACAGGGGTTACCCGGCGGAGCCGGGCAGATTGGGGAGAAGGAGTGAACCGGATATGGAGACCGTCGAAGGAACCAACAAGTGGCTCGCGCCCGTGATCGGCGTCGTCGCCCTGGCGCTCATCTATCTGCTGCCGCGCCTGTTCGTCCACTGGCTGGGCGAAGCCAATCCCTGGACCAATTTCCTGTACCAGTACGGCCTCGGCTCGGTGGTTTTCGGCGTCGGGCTCATCGTCATCCTGCGCACCAAAGCCTGCCAGCTGCATCGCCGCCGCGATCGTTACTGGTTCATCTGGTTATGGATCGGCTTCTTTCTCTACATCGCCACCCACGCTGTGTGGATCTACTATGCCCTCACCGTGCCCGTGAAGGGAGGTAACTGATGATGGACAGCATGGGCCTGAACCTCACCAGCACCGCTCTCTGGACCATCGGCATCATGATCGCCCTCTACTGCGTCATCATCGCCTCCTTCGGCGGTTATTTCGCCCGGTTCAGCAAAGACATCAACGACTTCTTTTACAGCGGCCAGCGCTTCGCCTGGTGGCTGGGCGCGGCCAGCATGGTGGCCACCGGCATCGGCTCCTACAGCTACCTGAAATATTCCCAGCAGGGCTTCGAAACGGGCATGAGCAGCGCCATGACCTACACCAACGAATGGTTCATCGTGCCCCTCTTTCTCTTCGGCTGGCTGCCCATCATCTATTTTTCCAAGGTCCGCTCCATCCCCGAGTACTTCGAGCGCCGGTTCAACCGCACCGCCCGCTACATTTCCCTGACCATCATCCTCTCCTACATGCTCTTCTACATCGGTTACAACCTGTTCACCATCGGCGTGGCCATCGAGGGGCTGCTGGGCATCCCCATGATCTACACCGTCCCCATCGTCACCCTGATCCTGGGCGGCTACGTCACCTTCGGCGGCCAGACGGCCGTCATTTTCACCGACCTCTTTCAGGGCGTCATGCTCTATCTCGCCGGCGGCATCGCCATCGTGGCCGGGATCATCGCCCTGGGCGGCCTGGGCGAGTTCTGGGACTGGCTGCCCGTCAGCCACCGTCTCCCCTTCGTCCACCTCATCAACGACGCCAAGTTCAACACTTCCGGCCTCTTCTGGGGCGAGGCCCTGGCCGGCAGCATCGCCTTCATGTACATGAACCAGGGCTTTATCATGCGCTACCTGGCCCTCAAGAGCGTGGACGACGGCCGCAAGGCCGGCGTGTTCAACGTGCTGGTTTCCCTGCCCCTGTCGGCCATCGTCGTGGGCGCCGTGGGCTGGATCGCCAAGGCCCTGGTCACCAAGCAGGCGGCCTCCGGCGGAATGCTGGAGGGATTGGACCCCATCCACATCGTCAATCATTTTCACACGTTTATCGTGGTCACCTGGCAGACCCTGCAGCAGAATTCCATTATCTTCGGTTTCGTCATCGCCGCCCTGACGGCGGCCCTTATGTCCACCGTCGATACCCTCATCAACGCCTGTGCCGCCATCGGCATCTACGACCTGTACAAGCCCCTGTTCAAGCCCGAAGCCAGTGACCGCCACTACCTCATCGCCGCGCGGTGGGTGTCGGCCGGCACGGCCCTTATCGGCCTGCTGCTGGTCTTCTGGTTCAGCCAGCAGGAAGGCACCCTCATGTCCATCCACTACAAGGGGATCATGATCATCATCCCCGCCATCGTGACGGCCATCTTCATGGGCGCGTTCTGGCGACGGTTCAACGCAATAGCGGCCTGCGTTTCCATGGTCGTGGGCAGTTTCCTGACGGTGGTCACCGTCTGGTTCCCCCATATCATCGATCCCCTGTCCGATTATGTTTTGGGTCCCAAGAACGACGAATACATCTACATGCGGGCCCTGTTCGGCATGGTGGTCACGGCCGTGGTGGGCATCATCGTCACCTTCATCACCCGCCCCGACAAGCCGGAGAAGAGCCGCGGCCTGACCATCGACTCCCTCGACTACGCCATGGAGAAATACAAGGGCGGCAAGCCCAATTTCGCCAAAGGGAAGAAGGTCCGCCGGCTGAAACTGCGGCTTGATGAAAATCTGGAACGAGGCGTCATCGGCCTGCCGCCGGCGGCCATGGAACAGATGAAAGCCGGGGACGGTGACATCCTCTACATCGAGGACTCCCGCTGGTACCTGGGCGGGCTCCGCTCCGACCACAATTACGCCCGGACCATGGCCGATCTGCCGGACAACGAAGTGGCCATGTCGGACGCCACCCGGGACGACGCCTCCCTGTTGCCCGACAACCCGGTGTCCGTGCAGAAGATCATCTGATCCGGCCCGCCTGCCGGCCGGCGAACGGAAACAGTCGCATGTCACCTTCACCCCTTGACGGCTACCGTCATGTCATCTGGGACTGGAACGGGACCCTCCTGGACGACGCCTGGCTGTGCGTGGCCATCATGAACGACTGCCTGCGGCGGCGCGGCCTGCCCCCCATCACCCACCAGCGCTACATGGAGGTGTTCCGTTTTCCCGTGCGCGACTATTACATCGAGCTGGGCTTCGATTTCCAGCGGGAGCCCTTTTCCGTATCCGGCACCGAATTCATCGACGCCTACGAACAGCGCAAGTACGAATGCCGGCTGCAGGCGCAGGCCGAGGCGGTCCTCGCCTGGGTGGCCCGGCAGGGTCTGGGCCAGTCCATCCTGTCGGCCTACCGCCACGAGACCCTCCAGTCGTTCGTGGCCCACTACGGCCTGAGCCGCTTCTTCACCAACCTGCTGGGCGCCGACGACCACTACGCCCACGGCAAGCTGGACAACGGCTTGCGTCTGATCCGGGAACTGGACATTCCGCCGCGGGAAGTGGTGTACGTGGGCGACACGGTCCATGATTTCGACGTGGCCCGCCACATGGGCGTCGACTGCGTCCTCATCCCCAGCGGCCACGCCCTGCCGGACCGGCTGCGAGCCTGCGGCGTGCCGGTCATGGACCGCCTGGGTCTCCTTCTCGACGGCAACTGGCGGAAGGTAAACGCGCCCCGCCACTGACACACCGGACCGGCCGGGCCTTGCCTGCCGCACGCCTCCGCCAGCGTCCCGCACCGCAACCATGATGACGATCCCGCCAACCGGCCCTGCCGCCTGGACCAACGGGCCGCCTGACCGGGCGTCGGAAATGCTCCGTATCCAATCGGAACAGCGGCCCGGCAATCCCGAAAAAAATCGCCCCACAGATGTCTTGCGCTGACAGATATTTTTTTCTGACGTGATATAATTGCAAACAAATTTACGCAGTCTGCCATCCAAACAAGTATGAAATTTATCAAAGGCGACCGGATCATTTACAAGAAAAACAAAATCTCGGCACACCCCACGCCGCGGGCCAGGGATGTCCACCCGTCTTCCGGTGGCGACGACTATCACTACGTGGTGGACAAGTACTGGATTGTCACGGATATCATCGATGAGCAGACCATCGAGGCGATGACGCGCACCGGCAAGAAGCACCGGCTGAGCGTCAGGGATCCCCGTCTGCGGAAGGCCGGGCTGTTCAGCCGGCTGTTCCATTATTCCCATTTCCCCAAGGACTGATCAGGATACACATACCGGCCGGCTGGAATCCGTCAGGGTTGAGAGCGGGCGGGTGTCCGGAGCGATGGCGCGCGCCTGTCGTCGGTTCAACCCACGATGGCGATCCGGATGCCGAGGATGACGAGCACCAGTCCCACCAGCAGGCCGCACCAGCGCCCCAGGTGACGTCCCACCCGACCGGCCAGCAGCATGGAGGTGACGGTGGCGGCCACGGCCACCACGCCGATGAGGGGGATGGCCAGCACCGGCGATGCCTGCAGGGCGGCCAGGCCGATGCCGGCGGCCAGGGCGTCGATACTCACGGCGATGGACAGGCCCACCATGGCCATGCCGCGGGTCAGGTCGATGGTGTTGGCCTGGTGCCCGTCACGCCAGCCCTCCCAGGCGATGCGCACGCCGAGCAGGACCAGCACGCCCGCCGCCAGCCAGTGATCCCACCAGCTGATGTAAATCAGCAGAATCCGGCCGGCCAGCCAGCCCAGGAAGGCCATGAGCGACTGAAAAACGCCGAAGTGCCAGGCCAGGCGGAAGATCTGCCGCGGCAGGCGATGGCGCAAACCGACGGCGGCGCCTACGGAAAAGGCGTCGGCGGCCAAAGCCAGGGCCAGGATGAATGTTTCGAGAAGGGTCATGCCGTCATCGCACTCCGGAGGACATGGACGGACGCCGGAAAGCGTGGCGCCGGACGATTTCCTATTGTAGACATTCCGGACGGATGAAGAAAGGAATTTTCACGGCAGCCGCCCTCCTGCAGCTTCCATCCATCCGCCGCCGCTCCGCGACGCGGAGCGAAGGAGGACAACGGTGGGGAAGGCCCCTTCCCCCGGGGAGGTCGCTGCGTCGATTTGGCTCATGTGCATTCGGGAAGGATGTACCCCGGTTTCGGCGAAACCGGGGTGCCAGGATTACTTCTTGTACTTGACGGAGCAGCCGTAGGGGCGGGTCTCTTTGACCTCCACAGTCTCCCCTTTCACCAGCTGCTGCAGGGCGTTGTCCACATAGGGCAGCGGCGACTGGCTCTGACCGCGGGGATCGTCATCGATGGCACCGTTATACACCAGCTTCCCCTGGCGGTCGATGATGTACATGTGCGGCGTGGTCTTGGCGCCGTATGTCTCCCCCACCGTGCCGGCCTTGTCGTCGAGGATGGGATAGGGCAGCGTGAAGCGCTCGGCCCATTGCCTGTTGTTGGCGTCGTCCATGTAGTGGGTGCTGTTGACGGCCAGCCAGACCACGTCCTGGTCACGGTACTTGTCGGCCAGTTTTTTCATGGTCTCCTGGTTGTAATGGCGCTGCACGAAGGGACAGTCGGGATTGATCCATTCCAGGACCACGATCTTGCCCTGGTAGGCCGAGAGTGTCACCTCCTTGCCACTGTGGTCGCGCAGAGTGAAATCCGGCGCCGGCTGCCCCAGGGAGGCCGTGGCCGATCCGGCCATTGCCGGTCCGGAAGCGGCTAGCAGGAGTGCGGCGCTGAGTACGGTCGTTATCAGAATTTGTCGGTTCATCATTGTTTCTCCTCAAAAATGGTGTAATGCAGAAATGCGTGCGAGGATGATGACGTCATGAGTTCGGACGGCGCCGTCAGGGAGAGCTGGAACGCCTTTTCGTCACCGTCATCCCAACGCGCCCGGATCACCGCAAAAAATTCCGCCGCCAGGTTCACCGGATCGGCAGCCGGCTGAAGGGCCACGTCAATGTCGATCCGGCTGCGTGTTCCATCGAGGGCGGTGGCCCGATGGCTGACCATAAGGGAGTCCGTCATCGCCGGGTAGCAGTCCACCGCCACCGGCGCCTTGTCCCAATGGATGTCCAGCTCCACCCGCCACATCTTCCCCTGCTGCCGCCAGTGTGCCTGCCAGCGCAGGCCTGCGGTGGATTCCGTCTCCTGAATCCTCACCGGCAGGCGCTGCGCCCAGCGCGTGAACGTGGTGGTGTCCGGCGAGGGCCGCGCGTCGCCGACGGGCAGCGCCAGGGTGGGAGCGGCCTGTCCCAGGACGCACTTGTCCTTGCAGCTGAGCCACGACACATCGGCGGTCACTTCGACGACCGCCCCGGCCGCCAGGTCCGGCGGCGGCGTGATATCGGCCCACAGCAGAACCTGGCCGTCATACCCGTAACCGGTGATGTCCCCCGGCTGGACGAAACGGATGGGCGTCGGCCAGCGGAGGGGGCCGGCCGTAAATCCTTCGGGTAAAACGAATTCGATGGCCGTTGACAATCCGGCCTCGCCGGGATTGAGCCAGTAGATGTGCCACTCGGGCGCCATGCGGAACAGCACCCCCAGGCGGAAGGACGTACCCGGGGCGACGGCGGCGGTATCGGCTAGCAGTGTCACGGTGACCGCTGCGGCGTCATCGTCGGCGGATATCGCCGGCCCGGCCATCATCATCGCCTGGATGGCCGTCAGCAACATCATCAGCGGCAATTTTCGCCATTTGAACATCGGAATTCATCTTCCTGAGAGGCTCTTCACCGGAGCCTTGACCGGCCCGGCTTCCCTGAATAGATGCAGCCGGAGGGTGGCCGGATTTATGCGGCGCGTCGCCGGCATGGTCCTGTGCTATGATGCGCCTGTGTTTTTCTCCTTGTCTGCAGGGAGCCATCATGACCGCGGCAAGTTTTTCCTAAACGCTGCCGGGGCCGGTGGCGTAATCCAGGGTGTAGTCAGTCGAAGGGTCTTTGGCATGGCCGCAGGATGACTGACAGTCCGGAGAAAGGGCGGTGAGCGCACCGCAAGACACACGGATGACCCACAGCGTGACAGCGACAGAACTTGCCGGAAGCGACGGTGCCGAAGCAGTGACACGCGAATCCTCCGCTCAGCGTTTGGCCGATACGGGCCGCCTTGTCACCCGGGCGCGGAACGGCAACCGTCAGGCCGTGGAGGAGCTTCTCGAGGGTTGTCAAGGGCTGGTGCTGCGCGTGGCGCGACACATCATGGGCCACCCCGCCGACGCCCGGGACGCTGCCCAGGAAGCCCTGCTGCGGGTGTTCCGGCACCTGGACCGGTTCGACCCCCGCCGGCCGCTGGAGCCGTGGCTCTACCGCCTCACGGTGAACACCTGCCGCGACCACCTGCGGCGGCACCGGCGCCGGCCCACCCGCTCGCTGGATGATCCGGACATCTCCGCCGCCGAACCCGCCACGCGGGAGCCGTCGGCGGAAGCGGGTCTGGTCCTCACCGAGCGGCGGGCACGGCTTCGCGCGGCGCTGCAGCAGCTGTCCCCCCGCCAGCGGGCGGCCATCGTCCTGCGCGACGTGGAGGGCCTGCCGGCCCGGGACGTGGCCCGCGCCATGGGCATTTCCATGATCACCCTGCGGGTGCACATCCGCGCCGCCCGGCTGAAGCTGCGGCAATTGTGCGGACCCCATTTCGGAGGCGACCATGACCTGTAAACGGATGCAACGACACCTGGCCCTGCTGGCCGGTGACGATCTGCCCCGGCGGCACATCCGCGCCGTGGAACGGCACCTCGCCGCCTGCGCCGGTTGCCGGCAGTTCCTCGCCCAGCTCCGGGCCACGCGGCAGCAAATGGCGGACCTGGGAAACACGCCGTTGCCGCAGGAGACGCTAGCCCATCTGTACCGCGCTCTGCTGGAGGAACTGGCAAGGGATGTCGATCCGGCCACGGGACGGCGATTTCAATCCCCTCTCGGTGAGTGGCGTTCCGGCTGGCGCCTGGCCGGCGTGGTGACGGCGGCCCTGCTGCTGGCCGCTGTGCCGGGTGTCTGGTGGCTGAACCGTGCGCCCGAAGGGCCTGCTGCACCGGGGCCGGTCATGGTCCAGCGGGCTGAGCCGTTGCCGGCTGTCCCGGCACGGCCCGTGCCGGACCTGCCGGCGCTGCGGCCAGAGGTAGTGGCGCCCGTCGAAACCGCCCAGGTCATTCAGCCGCCCGAGCGTCCAGCACAGGCTGCGGTCACGCCGTCCACGGAAGAACCGGGGGCCCCACCGTCCGCCGGCCGCCTGGCCCGGTCCGCGCCGTCGCCCGCCGTTGACACCGGCCCGCCGGCCCCCAGGCCGGACAAGTCATCGGGGGACGCCGCGGTTCCGCCGCGGCAGACCCTGGTCAGGCTGGCCACCGAAGATCCCAATGTCGTCATTTTCTGGATACTGGAAAAGAAAGGAGAAGACATCTCATGAACGCAACGACAGGCAAAGGAACACATGCTTGTGTAAACCTTCATTCCCCGCTGCTGGCCGTCGTCCTGGTGGTGCTGCTGCTGGGCGCGCCCGTCTGGTCCGCCCCCCGGCCCCAGGAAAAGGAGAAAGAAACGGCCCAGGATACACCGTCCGTGGCGTCCAACGATCCGTCCCTCAACCAGACCAGCCAGGTCTTCACGCCCCGGTTCATCTCGCCCGAGGTGCTGCGCGACCAGCTGCTCTCCCTCTACCGGGATCAGATCCGGGTCACCACCCTGAACGACAAGCTCATCGTCCGCACCTGGCCCCAGCTCATGCCGGCCGTGGCCGACATGATCGCCCAGCTGGACACGCCGGCGCCCGACAGGAAAAACATCGAAATCACCACCTACCTGGTATACGCCTCGACCGATAAATCCATTACTGGAACCTTTCCCGCAGTCCTTCAGCCGGCCATCGACCAGCTGGAGAAAACCTTTAATTATGCCAGCTACCACCTGGTGGAAACGCTCCTTGTGCGCGGCCAGGAAGACAGCCGGCTGAATTCCCGGGGCATGATATCCAATGGGTACAATGCCCTTGCCGGCCTGCCCGGCGACCAATCGTTGAACTATTCCCTCGCCTGCCGCCGGATGGCCGTACAGTCCGTCGACGGTAAAAACAGGATTTCCCTGACGGATTTTGAATTCATGTGCGGCATCCCTGCGGGGCCCTGGACGACGGATATCATGCTGGAGGCGGACCTGGACGTGGCGGAAGGCCAGCTGGCTGTCGTCGGCAAGACCAGCGCCAACGGTACGCCCAACGCCCTCATCCTCATCCTCACCGCCCGCGTGGTGGAGTAGGCGGCTTCCCAACGCCAGGGCTGCAAGACCGGCCACCGCCGGCCTTGCGCCGGCGGGGCCGTGACTGACGGCCAGCGGATCGGTTGTCCGGACAACCGCCACCACCGGCCTCGCGCCGGTGGAGCGGTGTTTCGCAACCACGTCCCACAGACTGAGGGAATGATCATGGATCGGGTTTATGGCCCATGAAATGCGCGCCCCCAAAATGAACTCCTTACAACTGAGAAATATGGCATGGCCCCACTGGGACAAGCCCGGCGGTGGCCACTCCCTGCCCATACTCTTTTCTGGCTTTCAGTCCTCGCTTCCGCCGGGGCAAGACCGGCGGGGGCGGTCTTCGCCGTTTCAATAAAACAAAGCGGCGTCGTGCCGCCGCACTCCACAACCCTGCCTGCGATATCGTTGCATTCCGCCGGCGGGCGGGATAGAATACGCACCATACGGCCGCACCGGACAACAGGCACGCCGGGCCGCGCCATTCCGGCTCCCTGCCCTCCCGGTAGGTAATGCTTGCCCGTCGTCAACGGTCGGCCGCCCGGGCCGCCGGTTCCCGCCCGGCGGGCACGCTGCCCCCCGGGCGTTGTCCCGGGCCGGCACAGGCGTCTTGTCCGGGACGGTTCATTGGGTACAAACGCCGGGTCCGAAACTGTCCTGATCGTCACTACCTGCAGGAGCCAGCCACCATGAAACTGTTCGGCAAAACCAGGGAACTCATTCAGGAAATCGAGGTTTTTTACGATACCATCGCCCAGGCCGCCCTGGTCTGCAAGACGGGCATCGATTTTTTCCTCGATCGCGACACGGAGCGGCTGACGGAGCGCGTCCATGAAATGAACGATCTCGAAAACCAGGCCGACACGCTGCGGCGCAGCATCGAGCGCAAGCTCTACAGCCGGATGCTCATTCCCGACGTGCGCGGCGACGTGCTGGGCCTGCTGGAGGCCAGCGACAACGTCATCGACTGGGCCAAGAAACTGCTGACGGCCATGGATATCGAGCGGCCGCAGATTCCCGACAGTCTGCTCAAGGAATTCCGGGAACTCAACGAGGCCTCCTACAAGGCCATGGACGAGATGGTCAAAGCCGCCCGCTGTTACTTTTACGAAACCGAAATGGTCAACGACCACATCAACAAGGTCTATTTTTTTGAACACGAAGCCGACAAGATCGAGGACCAGATCAAGCGCAAGGCCTTTCGCAGCGACGAGTTCACGGAACTGAGCCGGCGCGTGCAGATGCGCTACTTCGCCGAACGGGTGGCCAACCTGTCCGACCAGGCCGAAAACGTGGGCAACCGCCTGGCCATCGCGGCCATCAAGCGTTCCATTTAAGCACGCTTCCGCGGCTCCGGCGGACGCGCTTCCGCATCACTCACGGCAGGAGATTCCATTGTTCGCCACACTCTTCTTCCTCTCCAGCGGACTGTTTCTGGGCTGGTCCCTGGGGGCCAACGACGCCGCCAACGTCTTCGGCACGGCGGTGGGGACGAAAATGGTCCGCTTTCGCACCGCCGCCCTGATCTCCTCCCTGTTCGTCATCCTGGGCGCCGTCATCGCCGGTCACGGCACCACCGAGACCCTCGGCCAGCTCGGCTCCATCAACGCCCTGGCCGGCGCGTTCACGGCCGCCTTTTCGGCCGCCATCAGCGTCCTGACCATGACGCGGCTGCGGCTGCCCGTATCCACCTCCCAGGCCATTATCGGCGCCATCGTCGGCTGGAACATCTTCGCCGGCAAGCCCACCGATCTGAGCGTCCTGTCCAAGATCGTGGGGACCTGGGTGCTGTGCCCCATCCTGGCCGGGCTCATCGCCATGGGTGTCTATTTCGTCACCCAGCGCCTCATCGTGAAATGGCGTGTCCACCTGTTCATGATGGACGCCTGGACCCGCCTGGGCCTGGTGGTGGTGGGCGCGTTCGGGGCCTACAGTCTGGGCGCCAACAATATCGCCAACGTCATGGGGGTCTTCGTCCCCGTCACCCCTTTTCCCGACCTGAGAGTGGACGGCCACATCTGGCTGACGGGGACCGAACTGCTCTTTCTGGTGGGCGGCATCGCTATCGCCGCCGGGGTCTGCACATACTCCCATCGGGTGATGCAAACCGTGGGTGCCGAACTGTTCCGCCTGTCGCCGGTCACCGCCCTCATTGTCGTCCTCGCCAGCGGCCTGGTGCTGTTCATCTTCGCCTCCCAGAACCTGGAACAGGCCCTGCACAGCCTGGGCCTGCCGGCCTTGCCCCTGGTGCCGGTGTCCAGCTCGCAGGCGGTGGTGGGCGCGGTGCTGGGGATCGGCATAATGAAGGGTGTCCACAATATCCGCTATATCGTGCTGGGGAAGATCTGCCTCGGCTGGGTGGTCACCCCCCTGGCCGCCGGCCTCGTCTGCTGGGTGCTCCTCTTTTTCATGCAGAACGTGTTCATGCAAATCGTGGCCAGGTGACCCGGTTCTGACCGACGCCTGATATTTTTTGGAAACAGTCCAAACAGAATATGCAGTAAAAGATTGATATGCAGCCATCTCAGGCGCCGGAGGCGCGTCCGTTTCCCCCCCCCCGTGGGACGCACCCATGGCCGGCCACTTGCCGGACCGTATCGCCGCCGACGTCAGGAAAGGAACGTCATCCATGAACGGCTGGGCCATCGACCTCGGAAACAGTCATACCCGCGTGGCCCGCTGGGACACCGCGACGGGCACGCCGCGACTTCTCGAACTGCCGGCCATCTGCCGGCAGCCGGGGGGCGAGGATCCGCTGCAGGCACCGCGACTCGTTCCCAGCGCCACCGAGATCATCGCCGAGCCGGACTGGCCGGCCCGGCTGGGCCGCTGGCCGTTCGTCGCCCGCCGCTGGTTTCTGGGGCGGCTGGCCGTCATCGGCCGGCCCGCCCTGCAGCGCAACGCCGGGCTGGTCCTGCCGGGCTTTGTGCCCACCTTCAAACCCTATCTGGACCGTGAGGCCCGGCGGCCCATCGCCCGCCTGGGGCGGCGCGCCTTCAGCGCCCGGGACGTGGCCCAGCTGTTCATCCGCGAGTTGCTGGCCGAGATCAAAAGGACCGTGGGGATCCGCCTGCGGGACGTGGTCCTGACCACGCCGGTGGACGCCTACGAAACCTATCGCGCCGAACTGCTGCAGATCACCCGGTCCCTGGGCATCCGGCGCGTTCGTTTCATTGACGAACCGGTGGCAGCGGCCCTGGGCTACGGCCTGGGACTGAGCCGCGACCGGCGGGTGCTGGTGGTGGATTTCGGCGGCGGCACCCTGCATTTCGCCCTGGTCGCCCTCTCCGCCCGCGAGGCGGAGTCAGGCGCGGCCCGGGTCCTGGCCAAGGCAGGACGCCCCCTGGGCGGCAACCTGGTCAACGAATGGCTGCTGGACGAATTCTGCCGGCAGCTCGGCTTCGACCTGGCCCGCCATGAACGGAACGACGAACTGGCCTTCTGGCGGCAGCTGATGCTTATGGAGGCCTGCCGCGTCAAGGAGAAGGTCTTTTTCCAGCCGGCGGCCGTGTTTCACCTGACACCACCCGGCCATCTGCGGTCCGACCTGGCGGGCTCCCTGGACGATTTCCCCTGGCTGGAGATCAGCCGTGAACGGCTGGCGGAAATCCTGCGCCACCACGGCCTGTATGGCACCCTGGCCGAATGCCTGGACCAGGTCCTCGGCCAGGCGGCCACCAACGGTGCCGGCGAGGACGCCATCGACGAGGTGCTCATGGTGGGCGGCTCCACCCTGCTGCCCGGCGTGTACCCCTTCTTTGAAAAGAAATTCGGCCGCGACCGGGTGCGAGCCTGGCAACCCTTCGAGGCGGTGGCCTACGGCGCCTGCGCGTATGCCGCCGGCAGCTTCAGCCATGCCGATTTCATTGTTCATGACTACGCCTTCGTCACCTATGATCCCCGGACCCACCACAAGCAGTACACCGTCATCGTCCCCCGGGGCACCCGTTTTCCCACCCCACCCGATTTCTGGCGGCGGCAGCTGGTACCCACCTGCGCCCTGGGCGAACCGGAAACCATGTTCAAGCTGGTGGTCTGCGAACTGGGCGGCGATGAGCAGCACAAATTCCGCTGGGACAAGCACGGCCGGCTGCATCAGACGGGCGACGGCGATCCGGCGGCCGAACCGGTGATCGTCCCCCTGAATGAAAGCAATCCGACCCTGGGCCGCCTGGACCCGGCCCATTCGCCGCGGGACCGCCGGCCGCGGCTGGAGGTCTCCTTTGCCATCAACGACCGGCGCTGGCTATGCGCATCCGTCTATGACCTCCAGACGGGAAAATGGCTGTTGAAAGAGGGGCGCGTCGTCCGCCTGCTGTGATGGACCCTGGCCTGCGGGAGGACATCGCCCGACACCAAGGAAGTGATGCCATGAATGGAACCGAAACCATCTATTCCCTCATGTCCGGGAGTCCGACAATCCTGGCCATCCTGTTTTTTGGGGCCATCATCGCCGTCCTGGTTGAAATGCACACCCGGGAGAAGTGGAAGGAGGCGGGGCAGGAGCTGGGGTTATCCCTCAGCGGCGTCCTCATGTTCCGGCAACTCCACGGAGAGGTGGACACATTCCCGGTCAGCATCCGGCCCAAAGGCAAGCACGGGCATTTCGAGATCATCGTCGAGGGGCGGGGCCGGATGTCCCGGGAGCTTTCCCTGGGGGTGGAGAACGTCTTCACCCGGACCGTGGCCGGCCCCGACATTCAGACGGGCCATCCCGCCTTCGACTATCAGGCGCGCATCCACGGGGATTCGGTCGAGGCCCTGGCCCTGCTGGACCATACCACCCGCCAGCATGTGGTACGGGATATTGTGGAGGGCGGCGCCCGGGTGGGCAACGGACGCATCACCCTGGTAAAGCGCAAATTCGAAGATGTGCCCCAGACGGTCCGCCGCCTGGCGGGCCTGGCCTGGCGGCTCAGCATCGTTCCGGGTGAGATCGCCGAACGTCTGGCCCTCAACGCCACCACCGATCCGCTCCCCTCTGTCCGCATCCGCTGCCTGGAAGTGCTGCGGACCTCGTATGGCCGCCACGACGCGACCCGCGACGCCCACCGGGCGGCCCTGGGCGCCGAACACCCCAATCTCCGGCTGGCCGGGGCGGCCTTCCTGGGTGAGGAAGGCCTGCCGGCCCTGCGGGAACTTCTGCTGGACGAAACAGGGGACACCGATGTGCGGCAGCGGGCGCTGCGACACTTTCTGGACCATGCCCCGGCCGGAGAGGCGGTGCCGGTTTTACAGCAGCTGCTGGACGCGCCGCCGGCGGGGATGCTGCCGGCCATCGTGCGCGGGCTGGGCCGCCAGGCGGTGCCGGAACTGCTGGCCCGCACCGTGGACACCATCGACCGGCTCGACGACGAGACGGCCCTCGACCTGGCCGTCATGCTGGAAACCGCGGCGGAGGACGGTGCCGAACCGGTCCTGCTGCGTCTGCTGGAACGCGAGGCGGATACGGTGCGGGCGGCCGCCGCCCAGGCCCTGGCCCGCCACGGGACCATCCGGGCCGTGGAGCCGCTGCTGGCCCTGACCCGGGGGCTGCGCAGCTCCGGCCGGTTGAAAGTGGTGGCCCAGGAAGCCATCCGCCAGATCCAGTCGCGGCTGGGTGATGTGGAGGCCGGCCGCCTGTCCCTGGTCACACCCGCCGGGGAGGAGGGCGCCCTGAGCCTGGCCGGCGGCGAGGACCCGGCCGGCGCCCTGTCTCTGAGCGGGGACGCCGAAGGCGAGGGAACTCTATCGCTCAGCGACGAGGCCGATGGTACCGGCACTCGGCCCCCGGAACCCCCGGAGCCGGAACCCTCCGCATCATCGCCGCTTCATCCGAACCACAAGCCTGATCCACACCGGGCCGACGATCCCAACAGCGTCCAATGATGGGTGCGCCCGGCCACACGATCCGCCGGCCGAGCCGCGCCCCTTCCCTCGCCTCCATCTGGTGCTGCCGCCCTTTGCCCCACTTCTTTCCGTTGGGTCAATGATCCCATCTTCGATTTTTCCCGGGCTTTCTGAGAAATTTCAATATTGTCATTTTCGGACCTGCTTCTTATCATGGTACACAGATACAACTATTCGTCATATCCAACCCGAAGGAGGCATGACCATGACCAAGATCAGCGGTCCCCACCTGCAACCTATGGACAAGATCCATTTGTCCAAGGCTGAACCCATGGCCGCCAAAACCACGGTGCAATCGGGCGAGAAGACGCTGGCCCATGTCGCCCGGCGCCTGAAGGTGGCCACTCCGGATCTGCAGAAAGCCAACCCCCAGGTGGCGGTCGCCCAGGAGCTGAAGGTGGGCCAGGAGCTGCGACTTCCGGACGTCGGCCGGACAGCGGCGCCGCCCCCGGACCTGGCCCGAAGCGAGGCCGACCCCTCCTCGGCCAAGGGCGACACGCAACTGCTGGGCGGGCTGATGCGCGAACGGCTGAGCGGCCTGCGGACACCCGACAGCCGCATCCCGGACCCGTCCGACATGCCCCGGCCGGATCCCAGCATGCAGGATGAAGCCGGACTGAACTACAATCCCGGACCCACCTACGGCGGGATGAACGTCGGCGGCAGCGGCCGCGCGCCTACCACCCCGACCCCGGACAACCCGCCGCCGGAGACCCCACAGGATTCCACCCCTCTGGACAGCGACAAGCCCAAACCCGACGAGTTGCGTGGGTTCGACCTCAGCCGGCGCGGGCTGACACCGCGGGTGGGAGAGCAGGAGCACCAGGTTCCCGAGACGCCCACCCGGCCAGACACGGAGCACGGCATCGGCCACAAGCAGCACCGGCTGGTGGACCCGACGCCCGGCCCCGACACACAGGGCACCGACACCGACGAGGAGGGTCCCCGGTTCCGCGACCCGCGTCTCGGCAAGCACGTGCCGCGCAACCCGGGCGAACTCGATGTGGAGCAACCACCGCCGCCCAAGCCCAATGTGGCCCCCGGCCCGACTCTGTCCCAGGCGGCCTACGCGCCCATCCCGGGCGAGGATGCGCCCGATGATCCGCGCTTTTCCGGCCGGGTCTCACCGCCCGGACCGCAACCCGGCGGGCCGAAGGATATGGGGCCGACAGGTCCGGAAGAGATCGGGTGATCTGAACGTCTTCTTGGGACTGATCGGGAAGGAGTCTCGAGCGAATACGGAGGCGCCTTCGGTCGGAAGGCGGAATCCGTGCCGCAGTGACCCCGGGTTCGGCGAACCCGGGGTACCTCACGCCCGCCCGGCGCGGTCTTCGTTCGCCGGCCACCGCCGGCCTCGTGCCGGTGGGGCCGTGACTGACGGCCAGAGGATCGGTTGTCCGGACAACCGCCACCACCGGCCTCGCGCCGGTGGGGCGCTGTTCTCCAGGTAGATCCCACTATGTGGAATAGATGATCGTCAAATGTTCATCTTGACTATTCAACCGGCTTCTCGATAACGATTCATCCACTGTCAAATATGACATTGCTCCACCGGGGCGAGCCCGGTGGTGGCATCTTCCCCTCTGCTTTTTTCTGGCATTCAGTCCTCGCTTCCGCCGGGGCAAGCCCGGCGGGGAGCGGTTTGCGGCATCACCCAACCTCTACCATCTACACTCACAACGCCGTCTCGTTTGTTCATTCCCCGCGCCCGGCAGGCGCTCCGCTTCGCGGTGCGAAGGGGGACGAAAGCGGAAGGAAAGCCTTCGTGCCAGAGTGAATTCCAGCCAAGAAAAATATTCGCTGTGCCGTGGAACACCCCCGGGTTCATCCTCCTCCGCTCTGACGGGCTGCGGAGGACAGGGCGAACCCGGGGTACCACTCAATCCTCACTTTTTCCGCCGGGGGCTTGCTTCCGGGAGCGCCATCCTTTATGATGATTCCTTGTCTATTTTTGACCAAGGAAGGTTCCCATGAAACATCTTCTGATCCTGACCATGCTGGCCGCGCTGGGATTTTCCGCCCTCCTGCTGGCGGAAGACAAGCCGGTCGCCGACAATCCGTTTTTCACCGATTACGGCACGCCCTTCAACGTGCCGCCGTTCCACAAAGTCAAGCCCGAACATTTCGTCCCGGCCTTCGAAGAGGGGATGAAGCGGCACAAGGCCGAGATCGAGGCCATCGTCAGCAACCCGGAGCCCCCCACCTTCGAGAACACCATCGTGGCCCTGGATACCTCGGGTGAGCTGCTGGCCGAAGTGGCCGGTGTCTTTTTCGGGCTGAGCGGCGCCAACACCAACGACGAGCTGCAGAAGATCCAGCGGGAAATGTCGCCCCGGCTGGCCGCCCACGGCGACGAGATCAACCTCAATCCGAAACTTTTCCAGCGGGTCAAGGCCATCTATGACCAACGGGCCACGCTGGAGCTCACCCCTGAACAGGCCTACCTGCTGGAAAACCTGTACAAGGGTTATATCCGCAGCGGTGCGGCCCTCAACGAAACAGACCAGAATAAACTGCGCGAGATCAACCAGAAGCTTTCCAGGCTGGGCGTCACGTTCGGCCAGAACGTCCTGGCCGAGACCAACTCCTTCAGGCTGGTCATCGACGACAAGGCGGACCTGGTGGGTTTGCCGCCGGCCGTGGTGGACGAAGCGGCTGCCGCCGCGAAGGAAGCCGGCCTGGACGGCAAATGGGTCTTCACCACCCAGAAGCCGAGCATGCTTCCTTTCCTGACCTATTCCCCCCGGCGCGAGCTGCGGGAAAAGCTCTACTACGCCTACACCCACCGCGGCGACAACGACAACGAGTACGACAACAAGCAGGTCCTGGCCGAGATCATGAACCTGCGCGTGGAGCGGGCCAAGCTGCTGGGCTACGAGACCTATGCCCACTACATGCTGGAAGACCGCATGGCCAAGACGCCCGACAAGGTCTACGAGCTTCTCAACCGCCTCTGGGCGGCCGCCCTGCCCGTGGCCAAAAAAGAACGCGACGAGATGCAGGCCATCATCGACAAGGAAGGCGGCGATTTCAAACTGGCTTCCTGGGACTGGTGGTACTACGCCGAGAAGCTGCGCAAGCAGAAATACGACCTGGACGACAACGAGCTGCGCCCCTACTTCGTACTGGACAACGTCCGCGACGGCGCCTTCTGGGTAGCCAACCAGCTGTACGGGCTGACCTTCCATCCCCTGCAGGATATGCCCACGCCCCATCCCGACGCCCAGGTCTTCGAGGTGAAGGATGCCGACGGCTCCCATTGCGGCGTCATCTACATGGACTTCCATCCCCGCGCCAGCAAGCGGGGCGGCGCGTGGTGCGGCACCTACCGCGACCAGTGCCGGCCCAAGGGCGTCGAGATCGATCCGGTGGTCAACCTGGTCTGCAACTTCACCAAGCCGGCCGGGGACAAGCCGGCCATGCTCAGCCTCGATGAGGTGGAGACCCTGTTCCACGAGTTCGGCCACGGCCTGGACAACCTGCTGTCCAACGTGACCTACGACACCACGTTCCGCTCCAGCGACTTTTCGGAGCTGCCGTCCCAGATCATGGAACACTGGGCCGTGGAGCCGACGGTCCTCAAGCACTACGCCCGCCACTACGAGACAGGTGAGCCCATCCCCAACGAACTCATCCAGAAGATCGTCAACAGCGGCTACTTCAACCAGGGCTTCGCCACGGTGGAGTACCTGGCGGCATCCCTCCTCGACATGCAGTACCATACCCTCACCGAGCCGAAGGAGCTGGACATCGACCAGTTCGAGAAGGACTACCTGACGGAGATCGGCCTCATCCCCGAGATCGAGCCACGCTACCGCAGCACCTACTTCGGCCACATCATCGGTGGCTATGCCGCCGGTTACTACAGCTACATCTGGTCGGGCGTGCTGGATTGCGACGCCTTCGCCGCCTTCGAGGAAACCAGCCTCTTCGACCCGAAGACGGCTCGGGCCTTCCGCAAGGAGGTCCTGGAGAAAAACGGCACGGCCGACTACATGGAGATGTACGTCAAGTTCCGCGGCCGCGAGCCGAAGATCGAGCCGCTCCTCAAGGACCGCGGCCTGATGTAGTTTTCAGCTGTCTGATTGATCCAAGCCAGGGGCAACCGTCCCTGGCTCTTTTTTTTGAGGACGGCGGCCCCGGTCTTCCCGCCTCTTGTAACCGCAGCCGTTGGCGAATCCGCCTGAACCGTTCAATCCGTGATCATTGCCCGGCGTCCGGATCGTAGGCCAGCACCGGCCGCAGCCAACGCTCCGCCTCGGCCACGGACCAGCCCCGGCGCCGGGCGTAGTCGGTCACCTGGTCGCGGGCGATCTTGCCCACGTTGAAATAGCGGGATTCGGGGTGGGCGAAGTACCAGCCGCTGACGGCGGCCGGCGGCACCATGGCCCACGTTTCGGTGAGATGGATGCCGGCGGCGGCCGGGGCGTCCAGCAGGCGGAAGATATCCCCCTTGGCGGTGTGATCGGGGCAGGCCGGGTAGCCCGGCGCCGGCCGGATGCCCCGGTAGCCCCCGGCCAACAGTTCCGCCGGTTCCAACTTCTCGTCCGCGGCATAGCCCCACAGCTCGCGCCGGACCCGCTGGTGCAGCCGCTCGGCCAGGGCCTCGGCCAGGCGGTCGGCCAGCACCTTGAGGAGGATGGCGCTGTAGTCGTCGTTGCGGGCCGCGAATTCCGCCGCCCGGCGGTCGGCTCCGTGACCGGCGGTGACGGCGAACAGCCCCAGCCAGTCGAGGCGGCCGCTGTCCCGCGGGGCGATGAAATCGGCCAGGCTCAGGTTGGGCATGCCGGCCGGCCTGGCCTCCTGGTTGCGCAGCTGGGGGAAGACGGCCAGCACGGCGCTGCGTTCCTCGTCGGCGTACACCTCGATATCGTCCCCCACGGCATTGGCCGGGCAGAAGCCGGCCACGGCGGCGGCGCGCAGCATCCGGTCGCCGACGATCCGGTCCAGCAGGCGCCGGGCGTCGTCGTAGAGCTTTCGCGCCTCGGGCCCCGTGACGGGGTCGTCCAGGATGGCCGGAAAGCGGCCGGTCATCCGCCACGAGTGGAAGAAAAACGTCCAGTCGATATAGTCCACCAGCTCGGCCAGCGGGTAGTCGTCGAACACGACATTGCCGCGGGTGTGCGGCCGGGAGAGCTCAGCGGCGCGCCAGTCCACGGCCAGCCGGTTGCGGCGGGCCGCCGCCAGGCTGACCAGCTCCCGCCCGGCCTGGCGCCGGGCGTGCTCGTCGCGCAGGCGGGCGTAACGCTGCCGCGTGTCGGCGGCGAACGTCGCCTTCTCCCGCGCCGACACCAGCCGGCCGGCCACGCCCACGCTCCGCGAGGCGTCCTTCACGTGGATGACGGGGCCGCTGTATTGGGGCTCGATCTTGACGGCGGTGTGGATCTCCGACGTGGTGGCCCCGCCGATGAGCAGGGGCTCGCGGAATCCCTGCCGCTCCATTTCCCGGGCCACATGGGTCATCTCCTCCAGGGAGGGCGTGATCAGGCCGCTCAGTCCGATGATGTCGGCCTGCTCGTCGCGGGCCGCCTGCAGGATCTTCTCGGCCGGGACCATGACGCCCAGGTCCACGATGCGGTAATTGTTGGACGCCAGCACCACACCGACGATGTTCTTGCCGATGTCGTGGACGTCCCCCTTGACAGTGGCCAGGACGATGGTCCCGGCGTCGCCCGCGCCCCCGGCATCCTTCTCGGCCTCGATCCAGGGCTGCAGCACGGCCACGGCCTGCTTCATCACCCGGGCGCTCTTGATGACCTGGGGCAGAAACATCTTGCCGGCGCCGAACAGGTCGCCCACGGTGTTCATGCCGTCCATGAGGGGCCCTTCGATGACATCGAGGGCCCGGGGATACTGTTCCCGGGCTTCCCTGACGTCAGCCTCGATATGCTCGCCGAGCCCCTTGACCAGGGCGTGGGCCAGGCGCTCCTGCACCGATCCCTGCCGCCACTCGTCGCGGGGACGATCCTCCCGGCCGGCGGTCTGCTTTATGCTTTCGGCGAAGACCGTCAGCCGCTCGGTGGCGTCACGGCGGCGGTTGAGGATGACGTCCTCGACCAGCTGCCGCAGGTCGGCGGGGATCTCCTCGTAGATCTGGAGGAGGGCCGGATTGACGATGCCCATGTCCATACCGGCGGCGATGGCGTGGTAGAGGAAAACGGAATGCATTGCCTCGCGCACGGCGTCGTTGCCGCGGAAGGCGAAGGAGAGGTTGCTGACCCCGCCGCTCACCCGGGCGCCGGGCAGGTGTTCCCTGATCCAGCGGACGGCGCGGATGTAGTCCACGGCGTAGGCGTTGTGCTCGGCGAGGCCCGTGGCCACGGCCAGCACATTGGGATCGAAGATGATATCCTCGGGCGGAAAATCGAGTCGCTCCGTGAGCAGATGGTAGGCGCGGCGGCAGATGGCGACGCGCCGCTCGAACGTGTCGGCCTGGCCCTCCTCGTCGAAAGCCATGACGATGACGGCGGCCCCGTAGCGCCGGGCCCGGCGGGCGCAGTCCAGAAAATGTTCCTCGCCTTCCTTCAGGCTGATGGAGTTCACCACGCACTTCCCCTGCAGGCACTTCAGCCCGCTTTCGATGACCGCCCACCGCGACGAGTCGATCATCACCGGCACCCGGGCGATATCGGGCTCGGCGGCCACGAGATGGAGAAACCGGGTCATGCATGCCACCGCGTCCAGCATGGCGTCGTCCATGCAGACGTCGATGATCTGGGCGCCGCCCGCCACCTGGTGACGGGCCACTTCCAGGGCGGCGGCGAACTGGCCTTCGCGCACCAGGCGGGCGAACTTGCGCGAGCCGGCCACGTTGGTCCTCTCGCCCACGTTGACGAAATTGCTCTCGGGGGCGATGCGCAGCGGCTCCAGTCCGCTGAGCCAGGTGCCGGTTTTCCGCCCGGCCGGCCGCCGCGGTGGATACTTCGCGGCCAGACGGGCCAGGGCGGCGATATGTTCCGGCGTGGTGCCGCAGCAGCCGCCCACCATGTTGACGAAGCCGCCGGCCATGAATTCTTCCAGCAGGGCGGCCATCTCGGCCGGCGTCTGGTCGTAGCCGCCCAGCTGGTTGGGCAGGCCGGCGTTGGGATAGGCCAGCACGAACTCCGTGGCCAGGCCGGACAGGCGCTCCACGTGGGGCCGCAGCTGTTCGGCGCCCAGGGCGCAGTTGAGGCCCACCGCCAGCAGGCCGGCATGGCGGACGGACACGTAGAAGGCCTCCAGGGTCTGGCCCGACAGGGTCCGGCCGCTGGCGTCGACGATGGTGCCCGACACCGCCAGCGGCACCCGCCGACCGGCAGCGAAGCAATCGGCCGCGGCGGCCAGGGCGGCCTTGGCGTTGAGGGTGTCGAACACCGTCTCGATGAGCAGGAGATCCACCCCGCCGTCCAGCAGGCCGCGGATCTGTTCGGCGTAGGCGGCGGTCATGTCGTCGAAGGTCAGCGCCCGAAAGCCGGGGTCCTCCACATCGGGTGACATGGACAGGGTCTTGCTGGTAGGGCCCACTGCCCCGGCCACGAAGCGGGGCCGCTCCGGCGTGGCGTACTCGCCGGCGGCGGCCACGGCCAGCTCGGCCGAGGTCCGGTTCATCTCATACACGAGATCGCCCGTGCCGTAGTCGGCCTGGGAGACGGCCGTGGCGTTGAAGGTGTTGGTCTCGATGACATCGGCGCCGGCGGCCAGGTAGGCGCGGTGGATGTCCCGGATGACGTCGGGCCGGCTCAGGGAGAGCAGATCGTTGTTCCCTTTCAGATCCCGCGGAAAATCGCCGAAGCGGTCGCCGCGGAAATCCGCTTCCGTCAGGTTGCGGCGCTGGATCATGGTACCCATGGCCCCGTCCAGGACCAGGATGCGCCCGGCAAGCAGCTCGTGCAATGTCATGATGGAGTTCCCCACATCGCCCCAACACCCGCGTGTCGGAAAAATTGCCTAGAATTTTACGGGAGTGTCGGACGATGAGCAAGGGATATTCCGGCGAGTATCAGGATCATTTCTTCAGACGGCCGCAACCACCGGAAGGAAGAGCATCCCCTGACGGACCACCGGCCGGCGCTCCACGTAGCCATGGTCCCGGTGGCCGGGCATCGATCTTTGGCCGGCGGGACAGTGACGGGCCGGCGGGCATCCGCCGGTCCCATCACCCGCGGGATCAGTGCTTCAGCACGATGCGATAGCGGGCCTTTCCCTGGCGCAGGTGCTCCAGGGCCTCGTTGACCTGGTGGAAGGGGAACACCTCGATGGCCGGCTGGATCTTGTGGCGGGCGGCGAACTCCAGCATGCGCGCCGTGGTGGCCGGGCTGCCCAATGGGCTGGCCGAGATGGATTTCTGGCCGATGAGGAGCGGGAACACCGGCGCCGGGATGGGTTCGGGCACCGCACCCACGAAATGGAGCCGGCCGCGCGGCCGCAGGGCGTTGATGTAGGCGTTCCAGTCCAGCACCACATTCACCGTGGACAGGATGAAGTCCAGGGAATTGGCCGCCCGGGCCACCGCTTCCGGATCCCGTGAGTTGATCACATGGTCGGCGCCGAACTCCCGCACCTGCTGTTCCTTGTCGGGATGGCTGGAAAAGGCCGTCACCTCGCAGCCCCAGGCGTCCAGGAAGCGCAGGGCCATATGGCCCAGGCCGCCGATGCCGATGACCCCCACCCGGTCGGTGGGCTTCACGCCGAACTCCATGATGGGACTGAAGACGGTTATGCCGCCACAGAAGAGCGGTCCGGCGGCCAGGGCATCGATTCCGTCGGGGATGGGGAACACCCAGGCCGCTTCGGCCCGGACCAGGTCGGCGAAACCGCCGTGCCGGCCGACAATGACCCCTTCCGCCTGGGGGCACAGGTTGTGATCGCCCGACATGCACTGGTGACAGATCATGCAGGAGCCGGAAAACCAGCCCAGCCCCACCCGCTGGCCGATGGACACATTGCGGACATGTTCGCCGACGGCCTTGACGATGCCCACGACCTCGTGACCGGGGACCAGGGGAAACTGCGCCATCTGCCATTCATTGTCCAGCATGCTGAGATCGCTGTGGCAGATCCCGCAGGACTCCACCTGGATGTCCACCTGGTGGGCGCCCAGCGGGCCCAGCTCGTATTCAAACGGTTTCAGTTGGCCGCCTGCCTCGGCGGCGGCATAGGCGTGTACCTTCATGTTGCCTCCTCGAAATGTGACGATTGCATAACAATCCGACAGCCCAACGACAGTCGGCGGCTGACCGAACCGGAGACCGTCGCTGCGCATAATGGGATATTGGATGCGGCACTGCGGCCGGAGAATCAGCCCAACCGGAGTCACCATTCAGGTACCGGAGAGTATTGGACAAGAAAAACCGCTCAGCGGACCAGCTGAAAGCGGGCGGCCAGCTCGGGCAGATCGACGGATGTACAGCTGACCGTGATCTCCGCGTCGAGGGCGACGCCCATGGGCAGGCGCAGACGGGCTTCGAGGCCCAGCGACGGGATGAGCGCCGTCCCCTGCTGGCGGTCGCGCAGATCGACCACCACGGCGGTGCCGGACCAGTGGGGGTGACGGCACAGAAAGACCAGGGTCCAGTGCGCGTTGGACATTCGCTCGGTGCGGGCGATGCCGCCCGTCACCGCTTCGGCCGCCCCCAGCCGTTCCATCATGGCGTCGAGGCTCAGCAGCGGCGCGCCCGTCACGTGGGCCCGCAGCTGCTGGTGGACCAGGAGATCCACGTAGCGCCGCAAGGGCGACGTGGCCCGGGTGTAAACCTCCAGGCCCAGACCGGCGTGGAGGCCCGGCGCCGTCACCATCCGCGACGGCTGCATCTGGCGGCGAAAGGCATACATCTCGGCCAGGCTCTGGGGCGCCAGCACTTCCTGGGGCGCCGGCTGGACGGCAAAGGGAATGGCGATGCCCCGCTCGCGGCAGTAGCGGCCCACCGCCTCGCCGGCGGCCAGCATGGCATCGGTAACCATGTCCCGGCTGTCGAGACGGGCCAGCGGCCGGATCACCACGTCGCCGTCCGTCACCCGGATCTTGACCTCGGGCAGGGCCAGCTGAATGGCGCCGCGGTACAGCCGCGCCATCCGGAACGGCTCCACCAGGCGGTGGATATGGGCCAGCGGGGGCTCCGCCAGCCGGGCATCGGCTTCGGCGTACGTCAGGCGCTGCACCCGCACGCGGCTGCGGACCACCTCCACATCCACCGGCCGGCCCGTTTGGTCCAGCGAAAAGCCGAACGACAGCGCCGGCGACACGTCGGCCAGCCCCAGGCCCAGGCGCTCGGTGGCCGCCCAGGGCAGCATGGTGACCAGACCCTCGGGCAGGTAGAGGGACGCCCCCCGGCTGCGCGCCTCCAGGTCCAGCGCGCTGTCGGGCGCCACCAGCGCGGCCACGTCGGCCACGTGCACCCACAGCCGGTCGCCGTCGGCGCTGACGGCGTCGTCGGGGTCCCGGTTCCCCTCGTCATCGATGGCCAACGCCGGCAGGTGGGTCAGGTCCACCCGGTCCTCATCGGGCAGGGGTGGCACGGGTAGGTCGGGCGGGGTCACCGCCACCCCCTGCCGGTGGGGGTAGGGATTGACCTCCTCTGTCCAGTGCCCCAGTTTCAGCAGCAGGGCGTGGGCCTTCTCGGGTATCGGCTCCTGGTTCAGCTCCTTGAGGAGGCGGCTGCCGGCGGCGCGACCGAAGGCCAGTTCCTCCACGTCGCGCAGGAGTTCGGCGTCGGCCGGCTCCGTCCGTCCGCGCCGCACCCGGTCGACGAAGGCCGCCCAGACCTGTTCGGCACGGGCCTGGGTCTCCCGCCGGGCGCGGGTCTTTGCCACTTCGTCCACCGGAACGGCCGTCACGGCGGCGGTGTTGCCCGTAAAATACAGCCCGTCCGCCAGTAACTGCCAGCCGGCCCAGGCCGCCGCCGGCGTCCAGTCGTCGTAGACCAGTTCCACAAATTCCCGGAAGCCGACGCTGGTGCCCTGCAGCAGCTCCCAGGCTGTCTGCACTTCCCCCGCCGGAGACGCCAGGTCGGCCAGGTTGCGGCACGGACCCGGGTGCAGCAGTTCCACATCCTTGGGCCGCACGCGTTTCGCCCGGTCTTCGGCCAGGCGGATCTCCACCTTGTCCGTCACGGCGGTGACGATGGCCGGCTGATTCTTGTAGAGCAACAGACTGCCGACGGGGGGCTCGTATTCCATGGTCCCTATTCTTTCTCCGCAGATTCCGCGGCCGTCCACAGAACCGCCGCGGCGAAACTCACCGCCGACTGGGTCATGTCCTCGTGCCAGAACTCATAGTCCAGCACCGCGCCCTGAACCGGGCCCAGGATCTCCAGCAGGGTGGCCAGTGTCGACAGACCGCAAACATGGTAGCCCTCCCCGGCGTCGCGGGCTTCGCGCCAGAACGCCGTGACGTCGCCGGCCACCAGGGCGTCCAGCAGGTGCCGGTCATGGACCCGCGCCTCGGGTTCCCGTTCCCGCGCCGGCTGGCGGTCGCCGAACTTGAGGCCCACATGGCACAGATCCACCCCGGCCACGACCAGGGTGCCGGGATCGCGGGCCACCTCGGCCAGGGCATCCAGCACGGGCACCAGCCCGGCCTCGTCGCGCGGACGGGCCACCTGTTCCAGCAGCACGTCGAACGAGCCGCACAGCACCGGCACGCCGGGTACCACCGCGTCCCCCAGCCGCCGGCGGATGAACAGGCTCTGGAATTCCAGGGAATGCTCGCTGCGATGGGCGAAATCGTCGGGCGCGGCGCACTCGCCGGCCGCCTCGCGCAGCCGGGCCACCGTGTCGGCCGCGGTGGGCAGGGTGCCCAGGGGCGTCTCATAATCCTTGTCCGTCAGGCTGAAAAACCATTCACCCACCTGATGCCCCGTCCCCAGCAGGAGGATGCGCCGGGGCCGCTCCTCCGGCCAGGCGGCGTAGGCCGCCGCGTAGACCCGGCGCCCTGCCTGGAAATCGATGTGCGGGGCGATGATGGCCTTGACCGCCCGCCCGGGCGGGATCTTTTCCCGGATGTCCACCGCCGGCGCCATGCCGTCCAGAAAATCACGCAGGGCGTCGGCCTCGCCCGGATAGGCCATCCCGGCCAGAGCCGGCGGCCGGCTCCGCTGCCGGCCGAATTCCTCCACCAGCCGCTGGCGGGCATGCCGGTAGCCATCCGTTTCCAGCAGAAACAGCTGGTCGAACTGTTCCACCACTTTCTCCACTTCCCAGCGGGATACGAGCACGCCACCCTGCAGGCGGGTCAGGGCGCTCTGGAATTCGTCGAAGGATTCGGACTGGGTCAGCATCATCAGCAACCCGATGCTCTGCTGGGTCAGGGCGGCGCCGGGCGGGGCGAATCCCAGGGGGTCCTGGATGACAAAAACGGTCTGCCCCTGGTAACTGGCGGGGATCATCTGGATATCCAGACGCAGGGGGGGCAGATCGGGGGTATCGGATTGGGACATGGTCACTTCTCCTTGGAAAAGGGCGTCTTCCCGTTGGTCAGGGATGGACAAAGAGGGTATGGTACCATGAATCGGGCGGAGGAAAAAGCGTCGCCGTCGGGTTCGGTTGGCGGGGGGGGCCTGTTTCTTCGGCGGGCGACGAGGCGATCGGTCTGCCGGGGAGGTCGATGGGCTCCGGGCCACCAAAGAGAACACCCGCCGGGTTATCCCCCGGCGGGTGGCCCGGCAGGATATAAATTTTCAGTGGACGTTACACGGCGGATGCATCACCAGGACGTGTTGGCCGTGGAAGCGCCGATGATCATCAGCAGCCAGATCACGAACCCGATGAGGCTGAACACGATCCCGATGGCCCCGAGGATAATGCCGGCCAGGGCGAATCCGTTCCCCTTCATGGAGGATTCCCCGCGCTGGATCTTGCCGCGCTCCATCCAGCCGATGATGACGGCCGGGATGCCGGACAGGATGCCGCAGCAGAACGGGCTGAGGATGCCCAGCACCAGGGCGGTGATGGCCATGCCACTGGCCTTGTCCTCATACATGGCCGATTGCGGCGGCGGGGGTACATTGGGGGTATAACCGTTTGCCATTGACTGCCTCCCATCTATTCAGAGATTGATGCGTTTCGTTGCTCTGCGCACGTGAAAACCGGGCCTTGGGGCGTGGCAGTAGTATACCTGTCAATCAAGGGAATGAAAACAACAATTTGCAAATTTCCCGTTTGCCGGGTAGAATCCGGTATATCGATCCACATCCGGTGATTGTCTGCAGAACGATCCGGCCGCATCCGGTGGGAGAGCAGAGCTCGAAGCGGGCCAAACTAACCATTGAAGGGAGATGACAACCATGCAGAGTATGAGCAATCAGGAAGTTTTTGGCATGATCGGCAGCCTGGTGGGAGGCATTGTCGGTTTGGTGATTTTTCTCGGGATCATGATCGCCATCATCCTGATGGTGCAGAGCGTGTACAAGCGGATCCCGCCCGAACACCGGGAGATGGAGCCGGGTATGGTGTGGCTGCTGCTGATTCCCTGTTTCAATGTCATCTGGAATTTTTTTGTTTTCCCCAAGCTGTCCAGCTCGCTGAAGTCGTATTTCTACACCATCGGCCGGACCGATGTGGGTGACTGCGGCGGCGGACTGGGCCTGGCCTATGCCATTCTTTCGGCTGTGTCCATCATCCCGTATCTGAATTGCCTGACGTTTCCGGCGGCCATCATCATCCTGATCATTTATCTGGTCAAGGTGACCAGTCTGAAGAACCAGATCTGACCCCTTTCGCCTCCGGCAACCGGCGGCGGTAGGCGCCAGGGCAGATGGGTGCGGACATCGCCCTTGAAAATTCTGGAGTGCGGCGACCGAAACAGCTATACTGTCCGCTTATGGCGAAGCCCGTCCGCAAGAAGATCTTCACCCTGGCCCTGACCACGGCGGTGGCCGCGGTTCTGCTGTTCAGCTATCTTCTCCAACCGTATACGGCCAACGGTCCCACCCTGTGCCTCTTCCGCCAGTGGACCGGGCTGCCCTGTCCCGGCTGCGGCCTGACCCGTTCCTTCTGCGCCATCTCCCACGGCCACTTCGCCGAGGCCTGGTCCTTCAATCCGTTCGGATATCTGTTTTACGCCCTGGCCGTTCTTTTTCTGATCCTGACGCCCCTGGCCTATTTCTTCAGCGGGCTGGAAGAGGCCATCCTGGCCCGCTCCCGCCTGATCACCCGCGCCCTGCTGGGCCTGCTGGCCGCCATGTACGTCTTCGGGTTCGTGCGCCTCATCGTGATGGCCCTTGCATCTTCCCCGACGCAATAGTCGCGGTATAACCGTCCCCATCTGGCCGCCCGCCCCCTCATCATCGGCAAACACCCCGGGCGAGCCGATGATCCTACGATTCCTTGTGCCCGAAGACCCGGGCGACAAATTGTTTCAGCAGATCCTCCGATACGGCAAAATCGGGCCGCCGGCGGGTCAGGCTCAGCTCATCGGGATGCGTGGAGTCCGGCCCGATGATGAAGGCGAAGATGTAGTCCCCCACCCCGTCCTCCCATTCTTGGAAGCGGCCGAAACGCAGATCGTTGAAAATCAGCGTCCCGTCCTCTCGGGTGATGCAATAATAGCCGTTGCACTTGCGCAGGAGTTTCACCAGGTCCGTCTCCCGGCGCAGGTCGTCGATGAGCCGGTCCTGCCGCGGAACGAAATGGAAGCGGATCCGTTGGTCGTCATCCAGCAGGGAATAATACCCGATCCAGTAGCCGGTATGGGACTCGGCCACGCCCCGCCACAACAGATTGTTGAGGGGCGACGGCTGGGTCATCAGCCGCCGGTGGGCGATGTTCTGGGAAGTGAGGGCCTCCTGAAAAACCGCTTCCATGTGCAGCTTGTTGACGACGGTCAGGGCCAGGTAGGCCGAGCTGATTCCGATGCCGGTCCAGGCCAGGATGCGCCGGGTGCGCGAGGTGCGGTTGAGGAACATCAACACCAGCAGGCAGCCGAGAAAGGGGAGGGTGTAGAGGGGATCCACCACGAAGATGGTGTTCCATTCGACGCGGTACTCGAGAAACGGCCAGAAGAGCTGGGTGCCGTAGCCGGTGAAGCAGTCCAGCAGGATATGGGTGAACAGGCCCCAGAACACCAGGCGGCTCCAGGGCAACCAGGGCACCTTGTCCCTGGCATGGAGGCGCGCCAGCAGCCAGCCCAGCAGCGGCGCCAGCACCAGGCAGAAAAGGATGGAATGGCTGACGGTCCGGTGATAGACGAACCGATCCACTGGGGACAACAGAAGTCCGGCCACCACGTCCAGATCGGGGATGAGGCCGGCCACGGCGCCCCACAGCATGGCCTTGTTGCCCACCTTCCGGCCGAGAATCAGTTCCCCGACACCGGCGCCGAGGGTCATTTGGGTTACGGTATCCATATCACATTCCTTCGCCAATCTGCCCGATGTTGATCTCCATCAGGCATGGCCGTTACCACGGGGCGTCCACCGGACGATGAGTGTTAGATGCAGATCCCGGCAGGCCTTTTCAGAAGAATTGGCGCCGGCGCCGCGGCATTCACCGACACGCAGACGGCATTCACCGAGGCACGGCGGCCAGTGGCCGAAAGCCGGATGAAAGGGGGAGCGCCTCCTCGTATGATACAGGTGTACGATGAAACTATACGCCAAGGAGAACACAATGTCGACCAATCGTTCCACCATCCAGCTGGACCAGGTCTTTTACGCCCTGGCCCTGATCCTGTTCGGCACGGTGGCCCTGTTGGAGAATCTGGCGGTCAATCCGGAGTACGATTTCTGGAAATTCTGGCCGGCGGCGCTGATCCTGGTCGGCCTGGGCGACCTGCTCAAGCGGCCGTACGGCAAGCACGCCTTCGGCGGCATGCTGTTTGCGGGGGTTGGCGCCTTCTGGCTGGCCGAAAACCTGCACGGCGGCTTCGACGTCAGCCTCTGGCAGCTGTGGCCCCTTGTCCTGATCGGGTTCGGCGTCAAATTGCTGCTGGAAAAGAAGAATTTCGGCGGCGGCGAAGCGTCGCGCCTGGCCGGTTACAAATCCGTCTGAAGATGCTACAATGAAGGAGACCATCATGAGTACGAACCGTATTCCCCTGTTCGATTCCAAAATCCTCTTCGCCATCGCCATCATTCTGTTCGGCGCATTGGCCCTGCTGGACAACGTCGGTGTCGACCTGGACGTCAATTTCTGGAAATACTGGCCTGTCATTCTGATTCTCGTCGGCTTCGGCCAGCTCTTCCAGCCCCGAGAATATCGGCAGCTTTTCAGCGGGCTGTTCTTTCTGGCGGCCGGCGGCCTGCTGCTGGCCAACAACCTCATCGAGGAATTCTATTTCAGCATCTGGCAACTGTGGCCACTGGTGCTGGTGTTCTTCGGAGTGAAACTCTTGCAGGACGGCATCCTGGGTTCACGCAAGGCCCGCGTCAGCAAGGATTTCGTCAACATTACCGCCATCCTGGGCGGCGGCGATTTCAAGTACACCTCGCGCAACCTGCAGGGCGGCCAGATCACCGCCTTCCTGGGCGGCTGCAAGGCCGACCTGCGCGACACCGATTTCACCGGCGACCAGCTGACCATCGATGTCACGGCCTTCATGGGCGGCGCCGAAATCATTGTCCCCCGCCATTGGCAGGTCACCCTGCAGGGCGTGCCCATTCTCGGCGGCATGGACAACAAGGCCGACTACGAGCCGCCGGCACCGGGCGAGCAACCCACACCCGAAAGACATCTGGTGGTCAAGGGCGTGGTCATGTTCGGCGGCGTCGAGGTGAAGAACTGACATGCATCCCGCCCTGCGCTCCACCCGCGGCCTGGTGCTGGCCCTGCTGGCCTGGCTGCCGCTGACGGCCGGCCTCATCGGGGTGTACGCCGCCATGAGCGGCCTGACCGCCGGCGCGGCGGCCCTCCTCCTGGGGCCGGCCATGCTGGTGCAGTTGTTCCTGTGCCTGGCCACCTGGCAGATCTGTCGGTCCACTTCCCTGGAAGCGCCCCGGATCCCCCTGCTGGTGCTCAAGCACCTGGTGGCCGCCCTGGTCATGGAAGGCTTCTGGCTGGGACTGATCCTGCTCTACAGCGGCCTGCTGGATCAGCTGCTCCCCCCGGCCGTCTGGCAGCAGCGTTTCCGTGACGCCTTCCCCCTGCTGCTGGCCATGGGTCTTTTTCTCTACTTCATGGCCACCCTGGCCCATTACACGCTGCTGGCGCTGGAAAAGGCCCAGCAGGCGCGGGAACAGGCCCTGCAGCAGCAGATCCTGGCCACTCGTGCCGAGCTCAATTCGCTGCAGGCGGTGATCCACCCCCACTTCCTGTTCAACAGCCTCACCGCCCTGGGTGCCCTGGTCCGTTCGCAGCCGGCCGTCGCCGCCGAGATGTCCCAGCAACTGGCTGAATTTCTGCGCTTCAGCCTGCGCTATTCCCGCCAGGAAAGCGTCACCGTCGGCGAAGAGGTGGAGCATGCCCGCCGCTACCTGACCCTGGAGCAGATCCGCCTGGGCGACCGCCTGGGCGTGGAGTGGGACCTGGATGACCGGGCCGCGCCGCGGCGGATTCCGCCCCTGATCCTGCTCCCCCTGGTGGAAAACGCCGTCAAGCACGGGATCCAGCAGTGCGTGGCCGGCGGCACCGTGCGCATCACCACCCGCCGGCAGGACGACCGGCTGGTGATGACCGTCGCCAATCCGCGGGATCCGGAGGCCCCGCCGCCCGTCGGCGAACGTCTCGGCTTGCGAACCTTGCAGCGCCGGCTGAAAACCCGCTTCGGCTCCGCCGCCCGGCTGGATATCCGGGCGGAAGAACACCGTTTTTACGTCAGCCTGGAACTCCCCCGGTCGGAGACCCGGCCCGCGCCGCTGGCGGCCGCCCGCCATTCCGAACCGGTCGACGGAACCGGCCGGTGATCGATTTTCCGATTATTTCAGAATGTCCATGAGCCGCTGGTACCCGCTCCGGCTCACCGGCAGCGTGCGCTCGCTTTTCTTCAGCACCGCCAGCCGGCTGTCGCGGGAGTACGGCTCGATCTTCTGCAGATAGTCGAGATTGAGCAGGTAGGACCGGTGGATGCGACAGAAGCGGCGGGCGTCCAGCATCTCCTCCAGCCGGTTCAGCCGCTCCTGCTTCAGATACTCGCGCCGGGCGGTGACGATGTTGACGTAGTCGTCCTGGGCCTCGAAAAACATCACCTCCGCCACGGGGACAATGTGCACCTCGTCCCGGTCCCGGATCAGGATCCGGGTCAGGGGGGCGCCCTGTCGCCGGCGGTCGCGCACCAGGTCGTCCAGCGGCTGCCGCCGGCGCAAGAGCAGCTGCTCCCGCGCCCGGTCCAGGGCCTGCTGCAGACGTTCCGGCCGCACCGGCTTCATGAGGTAGTCCAGGGCCCGGGCGGCGAATGCCTGCAGGGCGTATTCGTCGTACGCCGTCACGAAGATCACCAGGGGCGCGTCCTCCCCCAGCAGTTCCAGCACATCGAAACCGTTCAGCTTGGGCATCTGGATGTCGAGCAGCAGCACGTCGGGCGTTACCGCCGCCACGGCCTTGACCGCCTCGAAGCCGTTGGCGCATTCGCCGGCCACCACCACGCCCGGGCATTGGTCCAGGGCCTGGCGCAGGGATTCCCGGGCCAACGGCTCGTCATCGACGATGAGGCAGCGGATGTCGGGCGGGGTCGGGCTGTCCATGACGTCTCCTTTCCGGTGCGCCTAGAACAGGCCGCGGATGCGGCCGTCGGGATCGATGTCCATGGCGTCGGCCGCCGGTGCCTTGGGCAGACCGGGCATGGTCAGGATGTCGGTGGTATACACCACGACGAATCCCGCCCCGGCACAGACCTTCACATCCTGGATCTCCACCAGGAAGCCCGTGGGACGGCCCAGCAACACCGGATCGTCCGACAGGGAGGACTGGGTCTTGGCCATGCACACCGGCAGATGGCCGTAGCCCCAGTCGGTGATCTTCTGCAGCTTGCGCTGGACACTGCGGGTGAGAAGGATGTCGTCCGCCCCGTAAATCCGGCGGGAAATCTGCCGCATTTTGTCCTCCAGCGAATCGGTCAGCGCATAGGTGTAGGTCACCGGACCCGAGGCAGCCCGGGCGCTCTCCCAGATCGCCGCCGCCAGGTTCTCCGCCCCGGCGCCACCCTGCCCCCAGACATCGATGATGTGGGCGGTGGCGCCGGCCCCTTCCGCCAGCTCCACAACGGCCTGCAATTCCTCCGCCGAGTCCGAAAGGAAGGAATTGACCGCCACCACCACCGGGCGGTTGAAGGCCCGCATGTTTTCGATGTGCTGCTGCAGGTTGGGGAAACCGGCCCGCAGGGCAGCCACATCCGGGTCGTCCAGCTTCTTGCGCGACACCCCGCCGTGATGCTTCAGCGCCCGCACCGTGGCCACGATGACCACGGCGTCGGGCGGCACCGCCCCCTTCTGGCGCGACACCAGGTTGAAGAATTTCTCGGCTCCCAGGTCGCTGCCGAAACCGGCCTCCACCACCATGATGTCGGCGTAGCGGCGGGCGATGTCCATGGCGATGAGGGAATTGGTGCCGTGGGCGATATTGGCGAAGGGACCGGCGTGCACCAGAACCGGGGTGTGGGCGATGGTCTGCACCAGATTGGGCTTGATGGCGTCCTTCATGAGGATGGCCATGGCCCCCTGGGCCTGGATGTCCTTGGCGTACATGGGATCGCCGTCGGCGCTTTCGGCCACCATGACATCTCCCATGCGGCGTTTCAGGTCCTCCAGATCGTAGGCCAGGGCCAGGATGGCCATGATTTCCGAGGCCGCCGTGATCTCGTACCGGCTCTGGCGGACCTGCCCGGCCGTGTCGCCCAGGCCGATGACCACGTCGCGCAGGGCGCGGTCGTTCATGTCCACCACCCGGTGCCAGAGCAGGCTGGCCGGCAGCAGGCAGACGCCGCTGGTATAGCGGGTGTAGCGGTTGTCCAGCAGCGAGGCCAGCAGGTTGTGGGTGGCGCCCACGGCATGGATGTCGCCGGTGAAGTGCAGGTTGATGTCCTCCATGGGCAGCACCTGGGCGTAGCCGCCGCCGGCGGCGCCGCCCTTGACGCCGAAGACCGGCCCCAGGCTGGGTTCACGGATGGTGGCCACCGCCTTGTGCCCGATGCGGTTCAGGGCGTCGGCCAGCCCGATGGTGACGGTGGTCTTCCCCTCCCCGGCCGGGGTGGGTGTCATGGCCGTGACCAGGACCGTTTTGGCCCGCGGTTCGTGCCGGCGCCGGGCGGCACACTGGATTTTGGCGATGTACTTGCCGTAGGGATCCACATCGTCGGCGGCCAGGCCCATCCGGGCGGCGATCTCCTGGATGGGGCGCATGGTGGATTCATAGGCTATCTCGATGTCGCTTTTGAAGGCCATCTTCTCCTCCCGTCGGGGTATTCCGGAGCCATTGGTACACGTATTGTAGCACAGGCCGCCGTGCCGTTCATCCGCTTCCCCCCGGGACGGCCATCTCGGGCATTGCATCGGACGGACCGTCCTGACTATAATGGCGGCAATGCACGTTCGCCACAGGATCGGGGTATGGACTATCCGGCATTGATGCACGATTTCGCCCGGCGTGAAGAAGAGTTTGTCCAACTCGGAATGCGCCTGGCCGGGCGGCGCACCTTTTCCGGAGAAACGGCCAATATCAATCGCTTTCTGGACGATGTCACGGATTTGTTCGACCGGTGGGAGCCCGTCGTGAAGCGGCTGGCCACGCCCGCCGGCGACGTGCTGCAGCTGGATTTCGCCGGCGCGAGCGGGCGGCCCGTGGTGCTGCTGGCGCACGCCGACACGGTGCGGGTCAGCGAGGAGCCCCTGCCCGTGCGCCGCGAGGAACGGCGGCTGTACGGCAGCGGCATCCTGGACATGAAACAGGCCATCGCCCTGTTCCACTTCGCCCTGGAAGTCCTCTCCCAGGAGCCGGTCTCCCACCGTCCCGCCGTGCGCCTGATCCTGAATCCCGACGAGGAGACGGGCAGCCGCCATTCGCTACCCATCCTCCTGGCGCGCTGCCGCGACGCCCGGGCGGTGCTGCTGCCCGAGCCGTGCGGCCCCGGCGGCGCCCTGAAGACCCGCCGCAAGGGGGTGGTGGCCGTCGACTCCGTCCTGGAAGGGCGGGCCGCCCACAGCGGGGTGGAGCCCGGCGCCGGCCGCGACGCCAACCGCGGCCTGGCCCGTTTTCTGGCCGAAGTGGACGCCCGGCTGGCCGAATTCCCCGACATCCGTTTCAATCCCGGTGTCATCGAAGGCGGGCGGGAGATCAACATCGTCTCGCCGCGCAGCCGGCTGCGCGGCGAGTTGCGCGGCTATACCACCCGCACCCTGGAGGCGGCGGCCGCCATGATCGCCGGCATCGGATCCACGGGCGACATCGCCGTCCGCACCACCACCCGCCGCCTGCATCCGGCGCTGGAAGAGACCGCGGCGAACCGGGGCCTGGTCCGGATCGCCCGGGACATCGCCGCCGGTCTCGGCCAGCCGCTGGGCACCTGCGCCAGCGGTGGCGCCTCCGACGGCAGCGACCTGTCGGCGGCCGGCATCCCCGTCCTGGACGGCCTGGGCATGCGCGGCGCCGGCGCCCACACCGCCGACGAATGCATCCACCTGGACGATTTCCCCTTCCGGGCCGCCCTCATCACCGCTCTCTGCCGGGAGGTACCCGCATGATCACCGTCCGCCGCCTGGAAAGCATCGACGAATACCGCCAGCTGGCCGACATCCAGAAAAGCGCCTGGGGCTTCCGCGACCTGGAGGTGGAGCCCTACTTCCTCATGACCCGCGCCCAGAAGTTCGGCGGCCTGGTGCAGGGTCTGTTCGTCGACAACGCCCTCGTCGGCTTCACCTTCGCCATTGCCGCCCGCCAGGGGGAGGAACACTTCCTCTTCTCCCACATGGCCGCCGTACGGGCCGACTACCAGGGTTGCGGCTACGGCTTTCAGCTGAAGGCCGCCCAGCGGACGGCAGCCCTACGCATGGGCTACCGGGTGATCTGCTGGAGCTTCGATCCCCTGCAGTCCCTCAACGCCTTTTTCAACCTGCATCGTCTGGGAGTCCTGGGCGAGATGTACGAACGGGACATCTACGGCCCGGGCCAGGCCGGCCTGCACGAGGGCTTGCCCACCGACCGGATCCTGGCCGTATGGCGGCTGGACACTCCGCGGGTGACGCAGCGCATGGCCGGCAAACAACCGCCGCTGCGCCAGGACATGCCGGCGCCATGGGTGGCCGACCCGGCGGCGCCCGTGACTTTCATCGAAATCCCGCGCGACATCCGCCGCCTGAAACAGGACAACGCGGCCGTCGCCCGCCGCTGGCACGAGGTGACCCGCCGTGACTGCGAGGCCGCCTTCGCCCAGGGGCACATCATCACGGAACTCGTCTTCACCCCCGACGACCAGCGGGTGTTTTACCGCCTGGAACAAGGGCCGGGGACGGGTGCCGCGCCGGACGCCGGCGCCGGAGAAACCCGCCACGGCCACCATCGAAGGGAGCTGCCATGAAACCTGTCCCCCGTCTTGAAGCCGCCGAAATCCACGTGGTGCGACTGCCCCTGGTCAGTCCCTTCTCCACCAGTTTCGGCACCCAGACCCACAAGGAAGCCGTGCTGGTGTGCCTGCGGAGCGACGGCGCCGATGGCTGGGGCGAGAGCACGGCCATGCCCGACCCCTTCTACAGCTACGAGACCAACACCACCGTTTGCCAGATCCTGCGCCACTATCTGCTGCCGGCGCTCCTGGCGGCCGTCGACCTGACCCCGCCGGCCGTGGCCGGACTGTTCCGCCGGGTACGGGGCCACCCCATGGCCAAGGCCGCCGCCGAGAACGCCCTGTGGGACCTGTGGTCGCGCCGCAACGACGTGCCTCTCTTCGCGGCGCTGGGCGGCACGGCGCGCCGGATCCCGTCAGGCATCAGCATCGGGCTACAGGATTCCCCGGAGCGGCTCCTGGCCGCCGTGGCCGACGCCTGCGCCGCCGGCTACCATCGCGTCAAGATCAAGATCAAACGGGGGCACGACGAGGCCCTGGTCCGCGAGGTGCGGCGGGCGTTTCCCGCCCTGCCGCTGATGGTGGACGCCAACGCCGATTATTCACCGGCAGATTTTCCCTTGTTGCAGCGACTGGATGAATTCAACCTCATGATGATGGAGCAGCCCCTGGCCGAAGGCGACCTGTTCCAGCACGCCCGGCTGCAGGCCCGGCTGCGGACGCCCGTCTGCCTGGACGAATCCATCGGCACTCTCAGCGACGCCGAAGCGGCCCACGCCCTGGGCAGCTGCCGCGTCATCAACATCAAGCAGGGCCGGGTGGGCGGCCTGCAGGCGGCCCGGGCCATCGCCGCCTTCGGCCTCGGCCACGGGCTGGATATCTGGTCGGGCGGCATGCTGGAAACCGGCATCGGCCGGGCCGTCAACCTTCATCTGCAGACCCTGCCCGGATTCAGCCTGCCCGGTGACACCTCGGCCACGGCCCGCTACTTTAGCGAGGACGTCGTCGACCGGCCGGTGGAACTGGACGACGACGGCTTCATCGGGCTCCCGCCCGGACCAGGCAGCGGGGTGACCATGGTACCGGACAGGCTCCGCCGTTTCCGCGTCGGGCACGAGGTGATCACCCGCTGACAGGCGGCCACACCCGACAGCCGGGCATTGTCAAGACCGCCGCCGGGGTGGTACAATCGCCGCATCGGTCATTCACGCCCGTCGCGCCGCCGCGGAAAGATCATCGCGACCGGCCCGGAAAGGACATCATGAGCGCCGCAACATCCGTTCTCATCAACGTGCACGGCAACCTGCCCGAGCCCGGCCGGCCGGTGGTCGGCAACGGCATCCGCGCCCGCCAGCTGGGCGACGCCCTGGCCGCCCACGGGGTGACAGTCCGCTATGCCACCCACCGGTCGTTCTATGCCGACACGGCGCCGCCGCCGGAAGTGGCCCTGTTCCGGGACGCCGCCGGCTTTCTGGAACTGCTGTCGACGGCTCCGCCGGATCTCCTCATCTGCGTCCAGGGCGAGGGCCTCGAGCTGCTGCCCGACAGCGGCCTGGCCTGCGCCGTGATGGCCGACTGGATCGCGCCGCGCATGCTGGAATTCGCCTTCCAGGAACTGCCCCTGGAGCAGTGGCTGCCCAGCATCCTGACCGCCCTGCGCAAGGCCGACTACCACACCTGCTGCACCCCCGCCCAGCGGGCCTACCTCTACGCCCTGCTTCAGCTGGCCGGCGTCGATATCCGTGACTGCGCCGTGGACCTGGTCCCCCTGTCGGCGGCCACGGATTTCCCCGCGCCCCAGCCCGCCGGCGGCGAGCCGCTCCTGGTGGCCGGGGGCGTGTCATGGCCCTGGATCCGCTCGGGCCGTTATCTGCGCGCCGTCCTGGAGGAGATGGACAAGGCCGGCCGCGGCCGGCTCAGGATCTTCGGCGGGCGCTATCCCTTCGCCACCGACGCCAGCCAGTACAGCGAGCCCGAAAAGGAGCTGCCCGCCTCCGACCGGCTGGAGATCATGGGCCTGCTCCCCTATGACCAGCTTCTCGACGAATACCGGTCCGCCTGGGCGGCCGTCAACCTGTTCGAGGAGAATCCCGAACGCCAGCTGGCCTTCTCCTTCCGTGAAATCGACTACCTGAAGTGCGGCTTGCCCCTGCTGTGCGCCCCGTTCTCCCACATCGCCCCGTACATCCGGCGCCACGAGGCCGGCTGGGTGCTGGAATCCATGACCGAAAAAGAGCTGCGCCGGACGGTGCGGCGCATTCTCGCCCTGGAACGGATCCCCGCGGCCATGTCCGCGGCGGCCCAGGCCATCGTCCGCGAACACTTCGACCAGCGGCAGACCATCCGCCCGGTGCTGGACTACCTGGCCCGGCCGACCCGCCCTCCCCGCCGGGAGAGCCTGCTGCAATCGACGGTGCACTGGGGCGATTTCGCCCGCCAGGAAATGCAGAAACTCCTGGCCGAGCTGCGCGCCCTGCGAGAGCAAAACCAGGAACTGGCGCGCCACAACGAGGAGTACCGCCGCCTCGAAGAGGAGAAGAACCGCCACCTGGCCGCCGCGGAATCCACCATCCGCGAACTGCGGCAGTACACCGCCGCCCGGGAAAAGGATCTGGCCAGGTGCGACCGGCTCATCCGGGAGAAGGACCGGCAGCTGACGGAGATCAACGAAAATCTGCTGGAGCTCCGGACCTACGTGGCCCAGAAGGAAACCGACCTCCGCCAGTACGACCGGCTGGTGTCCGAAAAGGACAGCCGGTTGCAGGAGCTGGACGCGGCCCAGGCCGCCCAGAAGGCGGAACTGGCCAAAATCGCCGCCCTGGTGCAGGAAAAAGATGAGCTCCTGCGCCGGGCCGACCAAACCATGGCCGAGCTGCGCGGTGACAACCGCGCCAAGGAGGGCGAGCTGCAGCGATATCAGCAACTGCTCCAGGACAAGGACGCCCAGCTGAAACAGGCCGAGCAGACCATGGCCGAGCTGCGCGATGACAGCCGCGCCAAGGAGGGCGAGCTGCAGCGATATCAGCTACTGCTCCAGGACAAGGACGCCCAGCTGAAACAGGCCGAGCAGACCATGACCGAGCTGCGCGGGTATATGGACCGCAAAGAGGAGGATCTGCGCCGCTACAGCCAGCTGACAGAGGAGAAGGACAACCAGCTGCGCGAACTGGAGCGCCTGCTTGGCGAGCAGCGCCAGTACGCCAGCCGGAAGGAGCAGGAGCTGGCCGGCAATATCGAGCAGCTCTCGCGCAAGGAGGAGATCGTCCGCCAGCAGCACAGCCGGATGAAGGAGCTGGAAGAGGAAAAGGCCGCCCTGGCCGGCGCCCTGGAAAATATCCAGTCCAAAATGCTGTACCGCCTCTACAAGAAGATAAAGCCCCGGAAATAGGAGATCCCCGCGGCCAGGTCCGGTCCGGATTTCCCGGCGGCCGATCTGGCCGGCCGGTCGCTCAGTCCGTCGCGGCCCGGTCGGCAGCCCCGCGCCGTCGCGGGCCGGACACCAGCCACTGGTAGGCTCCGAATCCCGCCCCCAGAAAGATCACATCCACCAGCAGGATGGACAGGGAAAACGACAGCGCCGGCTCGGCCGGCACCCCCACCGTGCCGAACAGGACGACGGCCAGGGCGTCACGGGTGCCGACACCCATGATGGAGATGGGCAGGATGCGCGACAGGGAAAAGAGGCTGACGAAAAACACCAGATGCACCACATCCGTCTCGATACGCAGCGACCGCGCCAGCACCACGATATAGCCGAAGAACACCACCAGTACCGCCAGTACCAGGGGCCCCAACACGGCCAGCCGAACCCGCCCCAGCGGCCGGCAGGCCTCCACCAGCCAGGCCAGCCACCGGCGCAGGCGGCCGCCCGCCGGCCCGGCCGGATCTCCCGCCGCCGGGGCCGCCGGCCGGCGCAGGCGCAGAAATACCCCCAGCAGCGTCAGCAGCAGCAGGCAGAGCAACCCCAGGGACCAGGCGGGAAAATTGAGGTACAGCATGCCCCCCAGAACACCGATGATGAGGTGGGGCAGCACGTCCAGCAACCGGTCGGCGGCCACGCTGGGCAGGAGGCGTTTGTCGCCGCCCGGCAGCAGGGCCACCTTGGCGAATTCGCCGGCCTGGCCGGGCGTGGTCAGGCCCAGGAAATTGCCGGCCAGGTAGACGGGCAGCACGCCCCGCCAGGGATCCCGCCGCCCATAAGCCTGGAGAATGACCCGCCAGCGCAGGCTCTTGCCGCCGATGACCAGCAGGTTCAGCAGCAGGGCGGCGCCGAACAGGCCCGGCGCCACCTGGCCGAATACCCGCCCCACCTGGGCCAGATCCAGGCTCAGGAGCAGGTAGGCCAGGATCAGCAGGCCCAGGCTGCGCAGCAGGACTTGGGTGAGGATTCTCGGCACGACGGGCATTCTCCCGATGGTGATGGTCTCCGGTCAGGGCCGCGGGTCCGCCCCGCGCGCCGCCGCCGGACCGGCAGGCGATTCGTCCCCCGCGACGGAGCCGTGCCGGCGAAGCTGGTACAGCATCTCCTCCATGATCTTCCGGTTGGTGCTGGACAGATGGGCCAGGATGCCGGTCAGGTACACCTGGAAGCCGGCGATCAGCAGCACGGCGGCCAGGATCAGCGACTGGACATGGCCGTCGCTGTCCCCGTGCAGGACAAAATACAGGAACCGCAGGCCAAGCACAAAACCGGGCAGGAAGATAAGGGTGCCCAGCAGGGAAAAGAAGAGGATGGGTTTGTAGACGGTGAACACCCGGAAAATGGTGTCCAGGCTGCGCCACAGGTAGACAGGGATGTTCCGGAACAGCCGCGACGGCCGGGTCATGGGATTGGTACCCACCGGCACCGACCGGACCAGCAGTCCCTTGGCCGGCGCCTGGAACAGGGTGTCCAGGGTATAGGTGAACGGCGTGGTCACCAGCAGCCGGCTGGCCGCCTCGCGGCTCATGGCCCGAAAGCCGCTGGTGGCGTCGGGCACCTTCACCGAGGCCAGGGCGCTGACCACCCTAGAGCCCAGGCGCTGCAACCGCTTCTTGACGAAGGAAAAATCCTCGATCTCCTCGATGGGCCGGGCGCCGATGACGATATCCGCCTGCCCGGCCAGCACCGGTTCCACCAGCCGGGCCACATCGGCCCCGCGGTACTGGTTGTCGCCGTCGGTGTTGACGATGATGTCGGCACCGTGGCGGACGGCGAAGTCGAGGCCGGCCGAGAAGGCCCGGGCCAGGCCGCGGTTCACGCCCAGGGGCAGGATGTGGTCCACACCCAGGGCGCGGGCCGTGGCCACCGTGCCGTCGGTGGAGCCGTCGTCGATGACCAGGATCTCGATGCGGTCGACGCCGGGCAGGGCGCGCGGCAGGTCACGCACCGTCTGGGGGAGGGTTTCCTCCTCGTTGAAGCACGGTATCTGGATGATGAGTTTCGCCATGACGCCTGCCGAACGCAAGTTCAGGCTTTGCAATGTACTGGATCTGCCCCGCAAATTCAAGGCAATTCTGGCGGGCCGCGCCCGGGTGCTCCGGCTGCAACGGAACCACACTGCTGGCGGGATGCCCGGCCTCATGGCCGGTGGCGCCCAACGCCCGTGCGCAGTCCTCTTCGGTCGGCAGGAACGTCCGGGTAGAACATTCGGCCAACAGGATCCGGGAGCCCCGCGCGGTAGGTTCGATTCCCTGACGGACAGCCACCCCCCTCTGGAAAACGGCGGACAGAATGATCCACGACCGGATGTTTGCGGAGACAGGTCATTGGCGCAGTGGAACACCGGGTGACGGCGCGGGAGCGGCCAAACGTGTGATTGTCGCAGTGCCCTTGCGCGACCCACCCGATTATGGCTCCGCCAGGGTCAGCACGCCGAAATATTTCTCCTCCTGGTAGCGGAAACGGGGATCCATCACATCCACCGCCTGCAGGTTCATGGTGCGATATTCCTGGTAGCGCGTCTCCGGCGGTGGCCAGGCATAGGACTCCCAGCGCAACGAAAAGAACGGGATGACCAGGCGATGGATCAGCCCGGCTCTCATGGCCCGGTAGGCGTTGTCCGTCACGTTGCGGTAGCGGCGCATCTCCTGGATGGCCTGCGGCGCCTTGGCATAGACCATGGCGGTGTTCTTGTCGAAAGATACATTGTAGGTCCGAACACCGAAGGGCACGCTCAATGCCGGGGCCAGGTAGTCATTCTCAGTGGAGAGATAGAAAATCCGCTCGTCGGGTCGCAGATGTTTCTGCAGCGGTACGATCAGATCTTCCTGGAACCTCGCCTGTTGCCAGCGCAGATAGGGATAGTCGGGGCTCTGGAACATGTGCAGCGGCAACAACTCCAGCAACATTAGCGCCCCCAGCAGGATGCCCAGCCATTTGCGGCGTTGCCAGAGCAACTGGAGCGCCACAGCCGCCAGCGCCAGCAGCGTGAATTTGGTCAGGATCAGCCACCGATGGACGGCTCGCATGCTGTTGATGCCGGGGACCGACTGGTAGAGAATATCCGTGTGCAGGCTGAGGGTCGCGGCCTCGGGAGGCATCAGATAGTCCTGAATGTCGTACGTGTCACTCTGGGTGGTGACCGCTCGCTCATCATGAATTTTCAGTGATGGCCCGAGAGACAGAAAAAAGCAAATCCCCCCCCCGGCCAGCAGAATCCACAGCAGCCGCGGTTGTTTGCGGGCCAGTACCAGCGCCACTATGGCGGCGATGATGACGCTGATGCCCAGGAAATTGAATTCCACATTGGACCCGTCGCCGAACCACAGCCGGCCGTTCCAGTGACGGGCCAAATCCAGCCAAGAGTAAACGGCCAGATCCTTGCCCGGCTGGATGAGGCTGTAGAGGTCCACTCCCTGGGCCCGGAAGTAGTCTATTTTCATGATTTTGTAAGCCTTGTCCGCCACCGAATCCGGGATGTACAGCTTGTACAGGATGATGGGCATGAAGAAGGAGGACACAAAACCGCCCAGCAGCCGCAACCAACACCGGATCGGAACGCTGCGGCGCCGCAGCGTCAGGACGAGATGCCAGATCACATGGACCAGCGGAAAGACCATGAAAATCATGAACACATACGGAATCATGAAAAAATTGACGGTAGCGACGGCCACCTGAAGGAAAGTCCAGACGGCATAGTCACGCCAGTTCAGCGCGGCCTGGGTCACTTTGTCGGCATACCACACCCAGACGGCTACATAAAAGGGCAGCAGAATGAAGCCGTAAATCTGCGGTCCGTACCAGCGTTGTCCATACACCAGCGAGGAGGCCAGATAGAGGAAAGCCACCAGACTGGCGATGGCGGCGTTGACCTTCAGTTGGCGGATGGCCAGCCAGTAAAAGGAAAAGAAGGCCAGGATCAGGGTCAGGGCTTCGAAAATTTTCAGGCTGAGCATGGCATCCTGGAGGAGCAGCGTGGCATACGCCAGAAAAACGTAGAACGGCAGGCCGAAGGTGAAGGGCGCTCCGCAGGCCAGGCCGTTGCAGCGGAAAATGAATGGATCCGTCCAGCCCTGCTCGGCCAGGCCCTGCCCGAAGGCCGTGAAAGTGCTGTAATGCCAGAAGCCGTGATAGTACCAGGGATGGACCTGGTAGATCAGGGCCAGCAGCAGCAGGGCAAGAACAATGAATCCAACGCGCATCCTGGTCTTCATATTGATCCAACCTGAAACGAATGTGATCTACAGCTGTTCATCTGAATGCTGAGCATACTATCTCCCGAAACTACCATGAGACACAGACATAAAACAAGTCGTTACTGATTTTACCCGGAAAATATTCATCCTCTGATGTTGTGCTCTTCCAGGCTGACGCCGTAATCATCTCTTTGGGTGGAGTGGAGAATCCATTCGGGATATTTTCCTCTTTATACAAATCATTTATTTGGTTGTACTGGCTCAACATTACTTAGGCACATGAGAAGGAGGGATGGAGTCTCTATCGCCGCACAGCGATACTTAGCATGATCAGGATGGTAATCTTGCGCAAATCAAGACTTCATGCTGGCGTTACTTGACATACCTGAATACATGTTTTTTTGCGACACCCTCTCCCGGGGGTCGTCTGTATTTAAAACAACGTCATTTGTGCAGAGGGGAGGACTTCATGTATCGATTTCAGTTTTTATTGGTTATCCTGCTTATCTGGACGTCGGGCGTAATGATCAGCGCCGTCTCTTACCGCTATTACTGTTCCCATGTCACAGCTCAGGAGCCCTGGATCAACATCATTCAGGTATTCAACAACGGAGACGAAACCGGCACGATCGAAATTACAATCCGGGATGAGTCAGGCAGTGTAGCGCGACAGCAGTCCTGCGAGGTTCCGCCCAGATCATCGGTGCGTCTGGTCATGTCGAATTTCGCCGGCTTTGTGCCTGAAGAGAATGATCTGCTGTTGGACCCGGTGGAAGGCACGTTCTTCATCGACACGGATGATTGTCATCTGCGCCCCAAGATCTCCTTCCGCTACGGTGACAGCGAATCCCTTTGCGAATTCTTTCTGGAGGACACCCTGGGTTGGGAATTCGTGCTGCCCAACACGGTGGAGAACCACTTCAGCTGGACGGGCATGTCCATCATGAATCCACTCGATACGCCTCTATCCGTAACCGCCGAGGCCTATCTAGACGGACAACTGGTCGGTGAGAGCCAAATCACCGCGATTCCCCCCGGGACAAAATTCGTGCGATTTTCCGAAGGTTTCTGGGGTGGACTCGGCTATTCCGATTTCGATCAGGTACGCATTTACAGCTGCCAGGCGGCATTCCCTCCGCCAATGGCCATCACCGGCAACGATTCCCAGGACCGGCATCTCTTTTTCAATGCCGCCTTAACAAATCGGATCAATCCCTGCGGCAATTTCAAGGCCGGAGATCTGTATGCAACAGATTCCATCGTCGGTGAATTGATCTATGTGCCGGCTGGAACTTTCCAGCAAGGACACCGGCTTGATGACCCATGCCGCATCTCCTGGACGACGCCATTTACCCACACATTGACAAGAAGTTTGGCCGTCATGGCAACGGAAGTGACACAGCAGATGTGGGCGGATTTACAATGGAGTCAGCTGTCATTGCCGGTGAATCCTTCATCGTATGCGGGTAATGATCGCCCCGTGGAATGTGTGACCTGGTATGAAGCCCTGTTATTCGCCAATCTTTTGAGCATTGAACAGGGATTCACGCCTTGTTATTACAAGGACGCCGCATTCACGACGCCGTTGGTGCGAGGAAACCACACTTCCGAGCCGTTCTACTGTAACTGGGATGCCACTGGATACCGGTTACCGGCTGAAGCGGAATGGGAGTATTTTTGCAGAGCGGGGACAACCGCGTCATTTTCCATAGACGAACCGAATTTTGTTCACTGCAGCTTTTACTGCAGACCGGGAGATCTGCCTTTTTTAGAGACGGTCGCCTGGTTTTGTGCCAACCGTTTTGAGGCAGCGGGATATGATTCTACAAAACCAGTCGCGATGAAAGACGCCAATCCCTGGGGCCTGTACGATGTCCACGGGAATGTGCGGGAGTGGTCCTGGGATTGGTTTGACCGATATTATCCATCGGGTCCAGCGACGGATTATCACGGTCCGGACAGTGGCACATTCAAGGTGATCCGCGGCGGCGGCTGGACAGCCGATGCGTACCGGTGCATTTCCGCCGAGCGCGGCACTTTTTTTCCGTTCGCACGCAATCCTGACTTTGGTTTCCGCCTCTGCCGGACAGTGGAGTGACGCCCGCTCACTGTCGTTGTCGTTGTCGTAATCGTTTTCGTCGTCGCCCCCTTCGACGGCCGCCAACCGGTATTCTCCACCAAATTTCTTCTTTGCGTTGTCGTAATCGTCGCCGACCATCTCGTCTCCTTGCCCTTCATCGACCACGATCGTTAAGCGCTGTGACGATTCATGAAACGAATGCGCATCCCTCATCTTTGCTTTCCGCCCCGGGCAGGGGCGGCGGGCCAGTAGCCGGTGGCGGCGCCGGAGGCGCGGCCACCGGAAAGGAAGGGCAGCAGGAGATGGCCGCCCCGGGCAGGGGCGGCCGGAAATCCTTCGTCATCCACCCTGCAGGAAAAAGAGAATGATGCGTGACGATCCCCTGAACCGGAAGGAGACCGATACTCTGCCCCGAATTTCCCCGCGCCCCGGCGCGGGGCGCGAAAAACAAGACGGGATGCGCCCATCCGGGGGCCGCGCCTCCGGCGCCGCCCCCGGCTTCTCTCCCCGCGCCACTCCGTGGCGCACCGGAACAGCGGCGCTTCCGCGCCGCACTCCATATCCATCTCCCATTCAACAAAATCTGATGTGTGGCCGTGAAAATCGTTCTCTTCCCTCACTTCCATTGTCGTTGTCGTTGTCGTAATCGTTATCGTCGTCGTAGTCGACTATCTCGATCGATGGCCCTCCCGGCAACCTTCTCTCCTTCCACACCGCCCCCCATGACCAACAGCTGGATCGAAGGATCGATTACGATCACGACAACGACCACGACAGCGACAACGAAATCGGATTGGCTCTTGAACCCCGGATGCGAATCAAGGATCGCCATTACGACAACGATAGCGTCAGCGAGCCAAGCCCGAAACAGAAGATCCCTCCTTCCTCAGGCCCGGAATGCCAGCAAGATTGTAGCCGGGGGTGAGCACCGCGAGCCCCCGGGATGGAGACCCCATTATGGGTGGGAGGCCCGGCGGGCCGGCCCGAAAAAGAGATTGAAATGTCATCCACCCGATCTCCTTGACGGCGTGCAATTTTCGCGGCCGAACCAGCCGACACGCATTCTCCCCACCTCCCGGCTGTCTGTTCATGCCCAATGGAAAATCGATTACGATCACGACAACGACCACGACAGCGACAACCATGTCGAATTGGATCTTGATCCCGGATGTGCATCACGGATCACCATTACGACAACGATAGCGTCAGCGAGCCAATCCCGAGACAGAAGATTTCTTCTTCCTCAGGCCCGGAGGGCCGATCCGTCTGCTAGCCGGCGGCGAACGGAGTGAGCCCCCGGAAAGATTCCCCCCTGAAAAACGCCCGAGGCCTGAAAGGCCGACCAGAATGATCGGTGAAATTGAGCCTGTTTCGAATATGTTCGTCCAGACAGGGCAACCCACTGGTGTCTTTCCATTAACATCGGGAGAGCGCTGATCATGATTGCCGATTGGAGGCAACTGAAAGGAGTGTTTGCGGCATATCCGGAGAGCGTAACGTCCCGTTTTTACCCCCAAAAACCGCCTTCCAAGGCCAAAAACCCTGTGGAAATCTCGCTTAATATACACAAATTCAATCGCTTGCCTTGGTCCGACCCCATTCTCCGACTGCAGGAACAAGAGAATGATGCGTGACGATCCCCTGAACCGGAAGGAGACCGATACTCTGCCCCGAATTTCCCCGCGCCCCGGCCCGGGGCGCGAAAAACCAGACGGGATGCGCCCATCCGGGGGCCGCGCCTCCGGCGCCGCCCCCGGCTACTCTCCCCGCGCCACTCCGTGGCGCACCGGAACAGCGGAGCTTCCGCGCCGCACTCCATATCCATCTCCCATTCAACAAAATCTGATGTGTGGCCGTGAAAATCGTTCTCTTCCTTCACTTCCACATAGTCGCTTTCGTTGTCGTGGTCGTAATCGTCGTCGACCCCCTCGACCGGTCATCCCTCCGGAAATCCTTGCCCGCGGCTATTACCCACTCCTATCAATCAGCTGGATCGATGGAACGATTACGATCACGACAACGACCACGACAGCGACAACCATGTCGAATTGGATCTTGATCCCGGATGTGCATCACGGATCACCATTACGACAACGATAGCGTCAGCGAGCCAATCCCGAGACAGAAGATTTCTTCTTCCTCAGGCCCGGAGGGCCGATCCGTCTGCTAGCCGGCGGCGAACGGAGTGAGCCCCCGGAAAGATCCACCCCTGAAAAACACCCGAGGCCTGAAAGGCCGACCAGAATGATCGGTGAAATTGAACCTTTTTCGACTATGTTCGTTCACACAGGGCAACCCGGTGGTGTCTTTCCATTGACAGCGGGAGAGCGCTGATCATGATTGTCAATTGTAGGCAACTGGAAGGAGTGTTTGCGGCATATCCGGAGAGCGTAACGTCCCGTTTTTACCCCCAAAAACCGCCTTCCAAGGCCAAAAATCCTGTGGAAATCTCGCTTAATATACACAAATTCAATCACTTGTCTTGGTCCGACTCCCTGCTCCCAAATTCTTCCCCGCGCCTCGGCGTCACCGCGAGAAAAATCCTCTTTTCTCTCGCCGAGGCGAAGGGGTTGTCTTGCGTGCTTTATCCGTTCCTTTTCGTTGTCGTGGTCGTAGTCGTGGTCTAACTCTTCATCTTTCCCATCGGTAGTCATTTATTCGACTACGATCACGATGACGACAACGACAGCGACAACGAGATCGAATTGGCTCTTGATCACGGATCACCATTACGACAACCTTAGCGTCAGCGAGCCAATCCCGAGACAGAAGATTTCTTCTTCCTCAGGCCCGGAGGGCCGATCCGTCTGCTAGCCGGCGGCGAACGGAGTGAGCCCCCGGAAAGATTCCCCCCTGAAAAACACCCGAGGCCTGAAAGGCCGACCAGAATGATCTGTGAAATTGAGCCTGTTTCGAATATGTTCGTCCAGACAGGGCAACCCAGTATTGTCTTTCCATTAACATTGGGAGAGCGATGATCATGATTGTCGATTGGAGGCAACTGAAAGGAGTGTTTGCGGCATATCCGGAGAGCGTAACGTCCCGTTTTTACCCCCAAAAACCGCCTTCTAAGGCCAAAAACCCTGTGGAAATCTCGCTTAATATACACAAATTCAATCGCTTGCCTTGGTCCGACCCCCTGCTCCCAAATTCTTCCCCGCGCCTCGGCGTCACCGCGAGAAAAATCCTCTTATCTCTCGCCGGGGGCAAATTGTTGTCTTGTGTTTTGTCCGTTCTTTTTCGTTGTCGTAATCGTCGTCGGCTATCTCGTCTGCTTGTCCTTCATCGACCACCATCGTTCAGCGCTGTGACGTTTCAGGAAACGAATGCGCACCCCTCATTTTTGCTTTCCGCCCCGGGCAGGGGTGCGAAAAACCAGACCGGATGCGTCTATCCGGGGGCCGCGCCTCCGGCGCCGCCCCCGGCTACTCTCCCCGCGCCACTCCGTGGCGCACCGGAACAGCGGCGCTTCCTCCGTCGCTTCGCCGATGACAGTCGTAGTCGTAGTCGAACTCTTCATCTTTCCCATAGGTAACCTTTTATTCGACTACGATCACGATGACGGCAACGATGTCGAATTGGCTCATTATCCCGGATTCGAATTATGGATCATCCGAACGGTAACCAACCGGGCTCACCAGTGAATGGCAGCCGGCCGGGAAAGCGGCGTCGTCAAACTTGTCAAATTTGTAAAAACTTTGTTTTGTGGAGGTTATGGCGAGAAAATTTTGATCCTCAGCCTCGATTTCCCTTGCCAAAAAGACATGAAACGTTCAAGAATGATTCTTAAAAATTTCGGCTGGGCAGGTGACGAAACCTTTCACCCATTCGGGAAGATTCCATCCGGGCACACCGGCTTGATTTCGCCGGACGGTGACCGGCGCAGCGACAGAAGGGAGGGCGTCCCGGCCAATCTTCATCTGGCCCGGTTGTTCCTGCCAGCCGTCCATTTTTCATTCTTTGGAGGCAATAATGTATCGGTTCATGATTCTATCCATCCTGGTTGTCGGGCTGGTGGCGGGCGGTACAGCCCGGGCCGCCGACTACCGTTTTTACGGCCCCCACGTCACGGCCCAGGCGCCGTGGATCAACACCGTCCAGGTGGTGAACAACGGCGACGCCACGGGCACTTTCGAGATCACCGTGCGCGACGGGGCCGGCGCCGTGGTCCATCAGGAGGTCTACGAGGTGCCGCCCGGCGGCGCCCGGCGGCTGGTGATGTCCAATTTCCCCGGCTACGTGCCGGCCGGGGACGAGGTGCTGCTGACCCCGGTGGAAGGCACCTTCGTCATCGACACGGACAACGCCCGGCTGCGCCCCACGGTGGCCTTCCGCTACGGCGACAGCGTCTCGCTGTGCGAGTTCTTCCTGGCCGACAGCCTGGACTGGGAGTTCGTGCTGCCCAACACGGTGGAGGACCACTTCGCCTGGACGGGCATGTCCCTCATGAATCCGTTCGACGAGCCCCTCACCCTGTGGGTGGAGGCGTATCAGGGCGGCGTCATGGTCGGCCAGAGCGAGGTGACCGACATCCCGCCCGGCACCAAGCACGTGCGCCTGTCCGACGGCTTCTGGACCGGCCTGGACTACACCGCGTACGACCAGGTGCGGATCTACAGCCAGCAGCGCCCCTTCCCGCCGCCCATGGCCATCACCGGCAACAACGCCCAGGACCGTCATCTCTTTTTCAGCGCCGCCGCCACCCAGCCGGCCGGGACCATCTACGCCCAGGACAGCATCGTCGGCGATCTGATGTTCGTGGCGGCGCGCACCTTCCGCCAGGGGGCCCCGGCCGAGGAGCCGTGCCGCCAACCCGACGAGGAGCCTTTCACCCATAGCCTGACCCGGGATTTCGCCGTCATGGCCACCGAAGTGTCCCGGCAGATGTGGGCCGATCTGCGGGCGGCACAGCCGACCCTGCCGGCGGATCCGTCCGAAATATGGGGCTTTAATGACAACCCGGACCTTCCGGTTCAGCAGGTGAGCTGGTACCAGGCCCTCCTTTTCGCCAACCTGCTGAGCCTGGAACAGGGGCTGACGCCCTGCTATTACCGGGATGTCGCCTTTACCACCCTCCTGACGGCCGACAACTACACGTCCAACGACGTCTATTGCGACTGGGCCGCCGACGGCTACCGCCTGCCGACGGAGGGGGAATGGGAATATTTCTGCCGCGCCGGCACCACCACGCCGTTCTGGGTGGCCGAGCCGGCGTACACCGCCGCCACCTGCGACCAGCCCTGCAACGGGCCGGCCGATTTCCCCCAGCTGGCGGCGGCCGAGGCGCTTGTCTGCGACTGCGAATATACCAAGCCGGTCCGCGACCGGCTGCCCAATCCGTGGGGGGTGTATGACGTTCACGGCAACGTGTCCGAATGGTGCTGGGACTGGTGGGCCCAATACCCGGCCGGCCCCGTCACGGACTATACGGGCGCCGCCAGCGGTTCCGCCCGCGCCGTCCGGGGCGGCAACTGCTGGGAACAACCCGCCGACAGCCGCTCCGCTCGCCGGCTCAGCCAATCGCCCGATGTGGTGAACTACCGCTATGGCTTCCGCCTCTGCCGGACCATCCCCGGCGACGCCGTCCACGGGCCGGCGTATCGCTATTACGGCCCCCACGTCACGGCCCAGGCGCCGTGGATCAACAAAATCCAGGTGCTCAATAACAGTTCGGCCGTGGCCGCGTTCACCCTCATCGTGCGCGACGGCGGCGGGCAGGTGGCCCACCAGCAGACCTACGACGTTCCGCCCACCGCCTCCCGGCGGCTGGTGATGTCCAATTTCGCCGGCTACGTGCCGGCCGGGGACGAGATCGTGCTGACCCCGGTGGAAGGCACCTTCGTCATCGAAACGGACAATCCGCGGCTGCGCCCCACGGTGGCCTTCCGTTACGGCGACAGCGTCTCGCTGTGCGAATTCTTCCTGCAGGACACCCTGGGTTGGGAGTTCGTGCTGCCCAACACGGTGGAGGACCACTTCGCCTGGACCGGCCTGTCCCTCATGAATCCATACAACATCCCCCTCACCCTGTGGGTGGAAGCGTTTCAGGGCAGCGCCCTGGTCGGTCAGAGCGAGATCGCCGACATCCCGCCCGGCACCAAGCACGTGCGGCTCTCCGATGGCATCTGGCCCGACGAGTCGCTGGGCTACACCGATTTCGACCAGGTCCGCATCTACAGCCAGCAGCGGGCGTTTCCGCCGCCCATGGCCATCACCGGCAACGAGGCCCAGGACCGCCACCTCTTTTTCAATGCCGCCAGCACCCAGCCGGCGGGCATCATCTATGCCCGGGACGACATTGTCGGCGACCTGATGCTGGTGCCGTCCGGCACCTTCCGCCAGGGTTCGCCGGCCGATGAGCCCTGTCGGTTAAGTAACGATGAGGAACAGTTCTCCCATACCCTGAGCCGGGCCATCGCCGTCATGGCCACCGAAGTGACCCGCCAGATGTGGAATGACCTCCAGGCGGCGCAGCCGTCCCTGCCGCCGGATCCCTCGAATGATTTCTACATGACGCCGAGCCAAAATCATCCGGCGCAGCAGGTGACCTGGTACCAAGCCCTGCTCTTCGCCAACCTGTTGAGCGTGGAGCAAGGCCTGACACCCTGCTATTACCTGGACGCGAGCCATACCATTCCCCTGACGGCCGCCAACTACCAGACGGACGACGTGTACTGCGACTGGGACGCCGACGGCTATCGCCTGCCCACCGAAGGCGAGTGGGAATACTTCTGCCGCGCCGGGACGACCACGCCCTTCTGGGTGGACGAACCGGCATATACCGCCGACGTCTGCGATGACTATTGTTACAGCGAGGAGACATTTCCGGCGCTGTGCAGCGTGGCGGTCATCAGATGTGCCGGAACCCGGACGCAGCCGGCCATGAGCCGGCGGGCCAATCCCTGGGGGCTCTATGATGTGCACGGCAACGTGTGGGAGTGGTGCTGGGACTGGATGGACTATTATCCTACCGGCCACGTCGTGGATTACCGGGGTCCCGCCACCGGCCTGGCCCGGATTTCCCGGGGTGGGGGCTATTTCGATCAGCCCTCATATGTCCGCTCCGCCCGGCATATGAGCAATGACCCGCATGCGGAAGCAAGCACCCAGGGCTTCCGCCTGTGCCGAACGGTGCAGTAAGGCGGTTCGCCCTCCTTTTGGCCTGGATAACGGATGGGGCCGGCTCGCCCGCGAGAGAGGGGTGACCGGCCCCGATTTTCTGCCTCGCCCCGGCGGGGGATAGCGGGACCGGTATCGCGGTGGATAATTCCCTCTCTTGCGTCATCATTATCGTTGTCGTAATTGTCGTCGCAGTCAGCCCCTTCGACCGACTAACGCCGACATTTTCAGCCAACTTCCCTCTTTTCTCGTTGTCGCTGTCGTGGTCGTTGTCGTAATCGTTTTCGTCGTCAACCCCTTCGACCGGCGGCCGCCCGATATTCTCCGCCAAATTCCTTCTTTGCGTTGTCGTTGTCGTAATCGTCGCCAACCATCTCGTCTCCTTGTCCTTCATCGACCACGATCTTTCAGCGCTGTGACGATTCATGAAACGAATGCGCACCCCTCATTTTTGCTTTCCGCCCCGGGCAGGGGCGGCGGGCCCGTAGCCGGTGGCGGCGCCGGCGGCGCGGCCCCCGGAAAGGAAGGGCAGCAGGAGATGGCCGCCCCGGGTAGGGGCGGCCGGTGAGCGTTCATCCTCATTCCGGCCCAAACCAGAAAGAGGGGCCGGTCAAAACGGAAGACCATGGGTATGACGCCCTGCTTTTCCCCGCGCCCCGGCCCGGGGCGCGAAAAACCAGGCTGGACGGTTCCATCCGGGGGCCGCGCCGCCGGCGCCGCCCCCGGCTACTCTCCCCGCGCCACTCCGTGGCGCACCGGAACAGTGGTCGCGGTCCATCTTTCCGCCTGTCCAATGGCATGATTCGATGACGATTACGATTACGATGACGACAGCGACAACGAAATGGAATTGGATTCTGACCCCAGGGTCGAATAACGGATCACTATGGCCACAGCGACAACGACTCGATCCCGATGGGGATGATAAAACCAATTCTTTCTCTCGCTGTAGCGCAGTGGCGCAGAGAGAAGAAATATCTAGCGTTATGGCTTCCCGACCCAAATTCTTCCCTGCGTCTCTGCGTCACCGCGAGAAATATCCTCTTTTCTCTCGCCGGGGCGAAGTTGTTGTATTGCGCTTTTTCCGTTCCGTTTCGTTGTCGTTTTCGTCGTCGAGTGTCTCGACCGATGGCCCTCCCGGAAACCTTATCCCACTTCCATCGCCTCACCCATCACCATCAGCTGGTTCGAAGAATCAATCACGATCACGACCACGACAGCGACAACCATGTCGAATTGGATCTTGATCCCGGATGTGCATCACGGATCACCATTTCGACAACGATAGCGTCAGCGAGCCAATCCCGAGACAGAAGATTTCTTCTTCCTCAGGCCCGGAGGGCCGATCCGTCTGCTAGCCGGCGGCGAACGGAGTGAGCCCCCGGAAAGATTCCCCCCTGAAAAACACCCGAGGCCTGAAAGGCCGACCAGAATGATCTGTGAAATTGAGCCTGTTTCGAATATGTTCGTCCAGACAGGGCAACCCAGTATTGTCTTTCCATTAACATTGGGAGAGCGCTGATCATGATTGTCGATTGGAGGCAACTGAAAGGAGTGTTTGCGGCATATCCGGAGAGCGTAACGTCCCGTTTTTACCCCCAAAAACCGCCTTCCAAGGCCAAAAATCCTGCGGAAATTTCGCTTAATATACACAAATTCAATCGCTTGTCTTGGTCCGACCCCATTCTCCCAGGAGATGGCCGCCCCGGGCAGGGGCGGCCGGAAATTCTTCGTCATCCGCCCTGCAGGAACAAGAGAATGATGCGTGACGATCCCCTGAACCGGAAGGAGACCGATACTCTGCCCCGAATTTCCCCGCGCCACTCCGTGGCGCACCGGAACAGCGGCGCTCCCGCGCCGTACTCCATAACCATCTCCCATTCAACAGAATCTGATATGTGGCCGTGAAAATCGTTCTCTTCCTTCACTTCCACATAGTCGCTGTCGTTGTCGTGGTCGTAATCGTCGTCGTAGTCGACCAACTCGGCCGAACGCCCCTCCGGAAATCTATATCCGCGGCTATTGCCCACTCCTATCAATCAGCTGGATCGAAGGAACGATTACGATTACGATCACGATTACGACTGCGATATTGAATAGGAACCTGATGGCGGGCTCGGATGACTGATCACCCACACGACAGCGACAACGAGTCGAGATCGGGATAGCCAATCCGATCTTCTGCAGGCCCGTAGGGCCAGCGAGATTGTAGCCGGGGGTGAGCACCGCAAGCCCCCGGGATGGGGACCCCATTATGGATGGGAGGCCCGGAGGGCCGGCCCGAAAAAGAGATTGAAATGTCCTCCATCCGATCTCCCTGACGGCGTGCAATTTTCGCGGCCGAACCAGCCGACACGCATTCTCCCCACCATCCGGCTGTCTGTTCATGCCCAATGGAAAATCGATTACGATCACGATTACGACCACGACAGCGACAACGATGTCGGATTGGATCCTGATAGCGGGCTCGAATGACTGATCACCCGTACGACCGCGACAACGGGCCAGGCCCCACCGCCATGACCGTTCGCTCCCTCACGGGCCGGGTGCCGGAAAAAAACAGGCCTATTTCTCCCCCTCGCCAGGTCGGACCGCCCGCAGCGCCTGCAGCGCCCGCCCGGCCATCTTCTCCTGGAAAGCGGCCATATCGGCCGCCGCCGGGTGGCCGTTGAGAAAATCGGCGGTCAGGCGCAGGATCTCCCGCTCCGTGTCGAGCAGGCGGGGCAGGTAACCGGTGCCGGCCCGGTTGGCCAGCTGCGTCAGGTCCAGGTAATCGCCCTTGTTCCCCTCGCGGGCCGGCCGGAGAAGGGACTTGAGACGCCACGACTCCTGCCAGAGAGGCGCCTTCTCCCCCTGCCACAGGGCGGCCGGGCTGGCGCCGGACTCCACCCACAGGGGCACGGCCACGGCCGTCAGCGGCTCGCCGGGGATGACCCACATGGTGGCCATGGACGTGTCGTCGCCCGGCTTCCGGCCCACAAAGACCACCGCCGCCGACGTGTACGCCTTGTCGATGGTGTCGCGGGTGGAGATCCAGCGCGGCGTATCGGCCGGCAGTTCCGGCCACGTCGCCGGGGCGGGATGGTCCAGCAGCACGTGGCCCGTGTCGCGGGTGAATTCCGTCAATACGGTCTCAAAACGGATGGCGTTTTCGGGCAGGCCGGCGAAAAGGGTGGTGGCCCGTTCGAAGCGCAGGTAGCCGGCGCCCTGCCCTTCGGCGCCGCTGCGGGCGAAATTGGCGTTGACGATGGTGCGCCGGGGAAAATCGGCGGCGTCGTAGCGGCGGTAGCCGTGGTTGTGCACCTCGAACAGGGCGGCGCCGCCCTGGCCGTCGATGACACCGAAATTGGCCAGACTGCCCAGATTGGGCCCCCGGTTCGCCTGCAGATACGACTCGAAGTCGTCGACCGTGGCACAGGTGCGCAGGGCATCGGCCATGATGATCCCCTCGAGGTCCTCGAACTCGCCCGCTTTGGCGGGCAGGTTGTAGGCCACGGTGTTCATGATGGCGAAGCCGGCGTCGTTGAGGCCGGCGTAGACGAAGCGGCCCGAGTCTGCCGGGGCATCCACCAGTGCCAGATAGCTGTGGGGCGCCTCGCGCACGAAGACCACCTTGTTGGAGAGCTCGTCCGTGTCCCGGTTTTTCCAGAGTATGGGCCGGCCGTCGGCCGTGGCCGCCGGCCCGACAATGGCCGAGGTGCACTGTTCGCCGGGCGCATGGGCCGCGCCGAGCCAGGTCCAGGCCAGCAGGGCCATGAGGCAGAAAATGATCCCTTTCATATGTTTCCTCGCGGTTGGATGTTTATGGGGGAAGCCCGCCGCCGGCCGGCGGGTCACGCCGCCTATCATAGAATGGCCGCCGGCCCCGTTGCAACCGGCAAATGGACGAAAGGGCCATGGGGTGATTGGGCCAGCCGGCGAATGCATGGCGATACCAGGCGGCAAGAGGATCATACCGCGGAGACAACGGGAACACCGGGATGCAACCGCCTGAAAATGTTGCTGAAGAATATGCCTGGTTCCAAACCCACCATAGAATCTCCGCTGTAACATTAAGTATGGCGACAGTTCGCGATGTCTGGACCTGTATTGAAGGTATTCTCCGCATGCCCGGCGTATGGAGCGCTGCGGCTGGTGAAACCGACAGGCTGTCAGCGTACGGGTATTATCGTTATTTCACTCATCCTTCCCCGCACCCGGCAGGCGTGGGCTACGGTTGCGGCGACGCCCGCAGTCACCTTCTTCCGGAAGGCGGAAAGTTCTGTGGAATCGGGAAAGGAAAGAATTCCGGTTTTGGCAAACCCGGAGGACAGGTCATCCGTTCGCCGTTTTATTCGTTCGTTTCGTACGGAAAACAAGGCGCCCTCCAGCGGGCGTACTCCTGAACCGCCGCCCAGCAAGCTGCGTCAACGCCTTGTCGCCGGTTTGCCCATTCGCAGTTTCGAAATCAACCAAGCGCCGTCGTGCGGCCGCAAAAAACGCAGCAGTCACGGGCTGTGGCTGCAGGCCACCGCCGGCCTCGCGCCGGCGGGGCCGTGACTGACGGCCAGCGGATCGGTCGTCCACGCAACCGCCACCACCGGCCTGGCGCCGGTGGAGCGGTGTTCTCCGGATACGTTCCGCGCACGGTAAACATTGTGTTGTTTAGAGATTTCGGCCCTGAACGTCGTCGTCCACCCATTGACCGCGCCTCATCTGAACAAAATGACATGGCCCCACCGGCGCCAGGCCGGTGGTGGCCATTCCCTTCCCATGCTCTTTTCTGGCATCCAGTCATCGCATCCGCCGGGACAAGCCCGGCAGTGGCGCTATGCACATTTCGTCGTTTCCATGAAAACACAACGCTCTCCAGCGCGCTCCAAAGCCGCACCCGGCCGGCGGCGGCTACATTCGCTGGCGAGGGGAAAAGTACAGCGGATATCTCAGGCAGGATGCCGGAGCTACTGGTCTCAGGCAGGATGCCGGAGCCACTCGTCCCGGTGCCGGCGGCGTCCATCCTCGCCTGGCCCCGCTGTCTCCCCCGGACGGACCGCCGGTCACAAAATGATGGGAAAAGCGAACCCCAGCCCCGAACCCTGCGTATTATGGGTTGAACCTCCTTACTAACAGATGTGTGATGGCGGCCGGCAAGGCCGCCTTTTTTGTGGACGGCACTTTCTCCCGGGGCCGGGCGACCGGACGTTCTGTCTCTCCATATAACGGTGACCGAACACTGCCGGGCATCGTGCCCCGGGTAATCCTGGATGGACTGCCCGGCCAACTGTCAGCGTTCATCCTCCGGTGAGACATTATTGCGCTTCTGTCGGGCATCGAGCACAGCGCCAATGGCCAGGCCGAGGAGCATGCCCAGGATCATTCCCCGGCCCGCACCCCATGCGGGATCCTCCACCACCGAGCCGAGAGCGGCGCCAATCACCAGACCGAGGAGCATGCCCCACAGCATGCCTTGCGTCATGTGTCGCCCCACTTTTCGGCCGGTTCGATCGTGTCCATTGTCCTTCGTCATCCGTCTTCCTCCGCGAGTTAACGTGTGCGGCTGCGCTGCCTGTATTTGGATACGGGCGGCAACTGGTTCTTGTTCGAAAAAAGGTCAGAGGAGGGCGTTGAACGAAAATGAAAAGGACCGCAGTCGCGGCCCTCTATGGTTAAAATATGGCGTCCCCTAGGGGATTTGAACCCCTGTTGCCGGCGTGAAAGGCCGGTGTCCTAGACCTGCCTAGACGAAGGGGACGCGAAGAGCATTCCATCCAAAGATCGAGACGGCCTTTTTTACCAAATCGGACCCGTCGTGTCAAGCAGAAAGGGCCCGGAGGAGGCAAATACTCGCCATTGGGCGGTCGGATCCGGCGGCATGTTCGAGGATGCCACCGGGCAGAGCCTGTTGCAGGTCACCATGCCCCTTGCCTGGTCACCGGACCATTGCCCACCGTCCCTGTAGCGGCTTGCTTTTCGGCCATCCGGCCAGTACAATGGCCCGGGACAGAAAACTCCGGCTTCGTGCCCATAGAGGACAGTTCGGATGAGCCAATTCCAGCACCGGTCCGGCAACGCCCATGCCCCGGCCCGGGGCCCTGCCGATCCCGCCCAGGGGGGTATTTCGGTGGTGTTCCCGGTGCACAACGAGTCCTTCATCATCGAGCAGACCCTGCGCAATTACGTGGCCGAGCTGCAGGAGCGGGTGGCCGACGTGGAGTTCATCGTGGCCGAGGACGGCAGTGTGGACGACACCAAGGCGATCCTGGAACGGCTGGCCAAAGAACTGCCACTGCGCCTGTTCCTGAGCGACGAGCGCAAGGGATACCAGCAGGCCCTCAAGGACGCCGTGGTCCACGCCACCCGGCCCTGGCTGTTTATCGTCGATTCCGACTACCAGTTCGCGGCCATCGATTTCTGGCGCCTCGAACCGCGGCGGGCCGACAGCGACGTCATCCTCGGCGTCAAGTCGCCGCGGCGGGATCCGTTGTATCGCATTTTTCTTTCCTGGGGTTACAATGTATTGATGAAAATGGTTTTCCGCGTACCCTACCGTGACATGGACACCGGCTTCCGACTGATCCGGCGCGACCTCATCGACCGCCTGGCCCCAGCGGTGCGCTACATGACCTTCTTCAACGCCGAGTTCGTCATCCGCGCCCACTACGCCGGCGCCCGCGTTACCTGCGTGCCGGTGCCCCATTATGCCCGCAAGATCGGCAGCACGACCATCTTTTACGTCTCCAGTCTCTTCCTGATCTGCTTCCGGCAACTGGTGGGCGTATTCCGGCTGCGCCGGGAACTGGGCCCACCGCCCCGTCCCGAACGGGAGACCGTCGCATGAGACCCCCCCGCCCTCTCGGGGACATGTCCCGCCGCGAGTGCTTGATGCTGCTCCTCCTGCTGCTGGCCGCCCTGGGCAGGCTGGTCGTGCTGGACCACCCCGCCTACTGGGAAGACGAAATGGTGACCGTTATGAACCTGCTGGCGCTGCCTGGCGGCGATCACGAGTTCCGGCCAGTGGATCATCGCTGGTTCGAGAGCCAGCCGCGGCGGGATTCATGGGCCGCCTATCACCAGGCCCTTTTCGAAAACGAGGATTCACCGTACCTTTATTTCGACCTGATCCGGCTGTGGAGCCACTGTTTCGGTCTGTCGGAACCCGCCCTGCGGTCCCTCTCGGCCCTCCTCTCCCTGGCCGGTGTGGCGCTGCTGGCCCTCCTGGCGTGGCGCCTGCTGCCTGACCGGGCCTGGCTGGGGGCCACCGCCCTGGGGGCGGCGCATCCCTACTTGCTGGAACTGGGCCGCGACGCCCGGCCCTATGCGTTGACCCTGCTGCTGGCCCCCCTGTCCCTGATACTGCTGTGGCGCATCGCCCGCGGCGGGGCCCGCGGGTGGCATCATGCGGCGTGGACGGCCACCCTGGCCGCCCTGCTCTACACCCATTATTTCAACGGTTATTTCGTGGGGGCCCAACTGGTGGTCCTGCTGGTGGTCTGGCGGCGCTCAGCGGCGTGGGGCCACGGCCTGGCCACGGGCCTGCTCTTCGTCCCCGGGTTGTGGGTGCTCTACACCAAGCTGACCCTCATCCAGGGGGCCGAACGCCGGATCTGGATCCAGGCCCGCAGCGAGGGCAGCCTGGGCGACTGGTTTCATTATGCCCTGACCGTCCCCAAGAAGCTGCTGGTGGGCAGCACCTTCCTGCCCGACCGTCCCTGCCTGCAGGCGCTGGTTGTGGCCGCCGGGGCGGCGGCCCTCCTCCTGGTCGTGTGGGGCGCCCGCCGGCTCTATGGGTATTCACCCCGCACCGCCGTCAGCCTGGCGCTGCTGACCGCCCTGCCCGTGGCCGCCGTTTTCGTCACCGATCAGCTGCTGGACCTGTACAGCATTGCCTCTCCCCGGTACATCATCTACGTTTTCATCCCCCTGATTCTCCTGGCGGCCACTCCGGCGGACTCGCGCCGCCGCCGGCGGATCCAGGTCGTGCTGGCCACAGGGGTGAGCATCGTCCTGGCGCTGGGCGTGGTGCACTATTACCGGTCCCCCCGCCTGCTCATGGACTGGCGCACCCAGGCCGAAGAGATCGCCGCCGCCGTCGGTCCGGCGGGCCTGGTGGTGGCCGACAACGTGCGCAGCGGCTGCTGCCTGGCCTGGTACTTCCCCGAACCCCGCCGCCTGGCCTGCAATCCGGCGCTGGACACCCTGCGCCGCGAACTGGCCGGCCGCTCCGGCCAACGGCTGGCCTACCAGCCACGGAATTTCCGGCCCGGGTCGCCGACGGAGCCACCCGCCACCCGGCTCGATCCGCTGGTGGACGAAGGTCTCCTCCGGTTCGAACGGGTGACATCCCCCCCCAACCGCTATCGGTCCATCCTCTATTTCCGGATTCAGAACGGCGGGCTCCCCGATACACACAGCCATAACTGAAAAGGGCCATCCCCGGCGGGATGGCCCCATTGTCTGGTGAGGCGTGAAGGATTCGAACCTTCGACCCACGGCTTAAAAGGCCGTTGCTCTGCCGACTGAGCTAACGCCCCATGCGGCGTTGGTAAATATTACGGATTTGGCCCGTAAAGTCAAGGCTTTTTCGGACATCCGGGACAACCGGCGCCCGCGGCGGTCCGGCAAAAGCTCCCCTGTCAGAAGGATAAGCCGGCGGCCGCGGCCGCAACCGCCGGCATCCCGAAACGCTAGGACCGGGCCTGGGCGAACGCGAACAGGCTGCCCGCCTGGTAGATGTCCATCTGCACCCGCGAAAACGGTTCGCAGGCCGGCAGATCCTTACCGTTGGCGAGGTTGTGGATCCGGGCCTGGCCCAGATCGATTTCCACCTCGTCCCCCAGATTCACCCAGCCGGGCTCCGACAGAATGCCCGGGCAGATGAGCAGCGGCCAGCCCGAGTTGATGGCGTTGCGCTTGTAGATGGCGCCGAACGACTCGCCCACGACGGCGGCCACGCCCAGGGCCTGGAAACAATCCACCGCCTGCTGCCGGCTGGAACCGGCGCCGAAATTCTTGCCTACCACCAGGATGTCCCCTGGCTGCACCCGTTGCGGAAAATCCTTCCAGCCGGGCAGGTTGCCGAACGAATGCGGCCCCATCTCCTCCAGGCGGGTGATGTGCAGATGGGAGTTGTGAAAAATCATGTCGGTGTCGATATCGTCGATGGGACGTCCCTCGGCATCGCGAATGGTCAGGGCGCGTCCCCGCAGAACGATCGGTTTATCCATGGTACCCTCCTTCGGGCTCCGCCTGGCGGAGAAATTCCCCGGGGGACACGATCCGGCCGGTCAGGGCCGCCGCGGCGGCCGTCACCGGACTGGCCAGGTACGTGAACCCGTCCCCCTGTTTGCCGGCGAAATTTCGGTTGCCGGTGCTGACCTGGACCTCATTCTTGCCGGTCATGCCGATCTGCCCGGAGGCGCAGCCGCCGCAACCCTGGTTACTGATGACCGCCCCGGCCGCCGACAGTTCGGCCATCAGGCCACTGGCCAGCATCTCGCGCCACACTTCCCGTGTGGCGGGCACGATGCGCAGCATGACGCCGGGGGCCACCTGGCGGCCTTTCAGCAGGCGGGCGGCCGCCTGCAGGTCTTCCATGCGCCCGTTGGTGCAGGAGCCGATGAAAACCGAGTCCACCCGGATATCGCCGGCCTCGCGGACGGGCACCACCTTGTCCGGCTTGGGCGAGAGGGCGATCTGGGGCTCGAGGCCCGTGACGTCGATTTCCACGGTCCGGACATAGGTGGCATCGGGGTCGGCCGTCACCGCCGCGATATCCGTGCGGCCGGTCCGTTGCCGGAAATAGGCCAGGATATCCTCCGACGGGGTGATGAAGCCGGTGATGCCGCCCATTTCCGTCACCATGGAGGCCAGGGTGATGCGCTCGGCCAGGTTCAGCCGGTCGATGGCTTGGCCGTAAAACTCCGCGGCACAGCCCAGGAGCCCCTTGGAACCCAGTTTACCCACGATGTACAGCGTCAGGTCCTTGGCCGTGGTGGGGAAGTCATAGGTGCCCTTGACGTCGATGCGGATGGTTTCCGGCACCTCGAACCAGGTCCGGCCGGTGCGGAAACCGAAGGCGATGTCCTGGTCGCCCATGCCCTGGCCGAAAGAACCCACCGCCCCCAGGATGTTCAGGTGGGAATCGGTGCCCACCACCGTCGTCCCCGGAACGGCGATCCCCTCCTCGATCATGATGTGCGAACCGATACCGGCGTCCACATCATGGAGATGAACCCCCTCCCGGCGGGCGAACTGCCGGCAGATGTGCTGGTTGTTGGCGTACCCGATGGTGTTGGCCGGCACATTGCAATCGAACGTGAAATAGGTTTTAGCCGGGTCGGCCACCGCCTCGCCGGGAAAATGCTTTTCCAGATGGCCCACCACGTTGGCGCCGCCGAAATCGCGGGCCGAACGGACGTCCAGATCCAGCCAGATGATGGACCCCGGCCGCACCGGATCGGTGGTGTGGGCCATGAAAATCTTTTCGATGATGGTATTGCCCATGATGGTCTCCTACAGTTTCTGCGCCACGGCCTCGGCCATCTCCAGAGTGGAATGGGTGCCGCCCATGTCGTAGGTGCGGATCTGCCCCTCCTCGATGACGCCGGCAATGGCCTTCTCCAGCCGCACGGCCATGTCCAGTTCGCCCAGCCAGTCCAGCATCAGCTTGGCGGTGAGCAGCATGGCCATGGGATTGGTCTTGTACTGGCCGGCATACTTGGGGGCCGAGCCGTGGGTCGGCTCGAACACGGCGTATGAGTCGCCGATGTTGCCGCTGGAGGCGAAGCCGAGCCCGCCCACCAGCTGGGCGCACAGGTCGGAGATAATGTCGCCGAACATGTTGGAGGCCACCAGGACGCCGTAGATCTGCGGATTTTTCACCAGCCACATGCACATGGCGTCGATATTGGTCTCCCATAGCTCAATACCCGGATAGTTCTTGGCCACCTGGCGGGCCATCCGCACCATCATGCCGCTGGTTTCACGGATGACATTGGGTTTCTCGACGATGGTCACCGTTTTGTAACCGAATTTTTTGGCGTACTCGAAGCCCTGGGTGGCGATGTTGCGGGCCGCTTTCTCCGTCACCAGGCGGACGCTGACGGCCATCTGCTCCCGCGGCACATCGGCAAAACGCTTGGCCTTGGGGGAGTGTTTCAGGAAGGCATCGAACACCGGCTCGGGTACCGGGTGAAACTCGATGCCGGCATACAGGTCCTCGGTGTTTTCCCGGAACACCACGATATCGATATCGTCGCGGTAGTTCAGGGGATTGCCGGGGTAGGCCTTGCAGGGCCGCAGGTTCGTATGCAGGTTCAGGGTCTGGCGCAGGCGGACGATGGGACTGGTATAGACCAGGCCCTTGCCTTGCAGTTCCGGAATCAGCTCGGCGGCGGCCTCTTCCTTGGGCTTGGACGTAATGGCGCCGAACAGGGCGCAGTCGGTCCGGGCGAGGGTGTCCAGCGTGCGCTGCGGCAGGGGATCCCCCTCGGTGCACCAGAACTCCCAGCCGATGTCGGCCGGAATGTACTCGGCGTCCAGCTTCAGGGCGTCCAGGACGATCCTGGCCGCATCCATGACATCCACACCGATGCCGTCACCCGGCATCCAGGCAATCTTGTACTTGGCCATCCTTGCCTCCTCTGTGTATTGAAATGATCATACTGCATTCAAAGACAGTTGAACGGACCGGCCGCGCCCGCAAGGGGCAGCCCGCCCGTTCGGTGCCGGTGCTGACCGGCGTTACGCTTTTTTCTGGTATTTGGCTTTCAGATAAGGGATCAGGCCACCGGACGTCAGGATGCCCTGCACCTCCGCCGGCAGCTCCGGAAACTTCCAGGACTGCCCGCCGGCCTCGATGCAGCCCCGTTCCAGGTCGACGGTCACTTCCTGACCGGCCTGCAGGGCGTCCACCGCCGCCGGGCATTGCAGGGCCGGCAGGCCCCAGTTGATGGCGTTGCGGAAGAAGATCCGTGAAAACGACTTGGCGATCACGGCGCCCACACCGGCGGCCACCAGGCAGGACGCCGCCTGCTCCCGGGAGCTGCCGCAACCGAAATTGGTACCGGCCACCACCACGTCGCCGTGCTGCACCTGGCTGGCGAAATCGGGATCCAGGTCCTCCATGGCGTGCCGGGCCATCTCGGCCGGGTCCGAGACCGTATAGGTATACTTGCCGGGGAAGATCACGTCGGTGTTGATATCGTCGCCGTATTTCCAAACCTTGCCCTTGATGGTGCTCATCGTCCACCTCCCTGCAGGATTTCCCGCGGATCCGTGATCACGCCCGTCAGGACGGACGCCGCCACTGTGGCCGGACTGGCCAGATAGACTTCGGCATTGGGATTGCCCATGCGGCCCTTGAAATTGCGGTTGGCCGTGCTGAGGCAGACCTCGCCGTCGGCCAGCACACCCTCATGGGCGCCCAGGCAGGGACCGCAGCCGGAGTTCATGATGACGGCGCCGGCGTCGGCCAGGTCGGCCAGGATCCCCTGCCGCATGGCGTCGCGGTACACTTCCTGGGAGGCGGGAAACACCAGCAGCCGAACTGCCGGGTTGATCTGTCGCCCTTTCAGCATCTGCGCCGCCAGGGCCAGGTCTTCCAGGCGGCCGTTGGTGCAGGTGCCCAGGACGGCCTGGTGGAAGGGCATTCCGGCCTTGTCTGTCACCGGGGCGGTGTTGTCCACCGTGTGGGGACACGACAGGGTGGGCACGAAATCGGCGGCGGCGTAGCGGATGACCCGCTCGTATTGGGCATCGGGATCCGACGTTACCACGTCGAAATCGCGTGACGACCGGCTGCGGACAAAGGTCAGGGTCTCCTCGTTGGGCGTCATGTAGCCGATCTTGCCGCCCATTTCCACCGTCATGTTGGCCAGCACCATCCGCCCGGCCAGGCTCATCCCGTCGATGGCCGAACCGGTGAATTCCACCGCCTTGTAGAGGACGCCGTCGGCGCCCAGTTGGCCGATGATGCTCAGGATGACGTCCTTGGCACTGACGCCGGCCGGCAACCGGCCCTCGATCTCGATGCGATGGGTTTCCGGCACCCGCAGCCACAGTTCGCCGGTGGCCCAGATGGCCGCCGCCTCGCTGCGGCCGATGCCGGCGGCAAAGGCGCCGAACGCGCCGTAGGTGGTGGTGTGGGAATCGCTGCCCAGGATCAGCTCGCCGGGACAGGCAAAGCCCTGCTCGGGCAACACCTGGTGGCAGATGCCGGCGTTGATGTCGAAAAAGTTCTCGATACCCATTTCGGCGACGAATTCGCGCACCACCTTGTGGTTGTTGGCGTACTTGTCCGAAGCGGCCGGTACGCAGTGGTCCAGGATAATGACCACTTTTTCCGGACAGACCACCCGGTCGACACCGATGCCGCGGAACGTCTTGGAAATGGCGGCCGAATTGTCATGACTCATGACAAAATCGGGCTTGACCGTCACAATGTCACTGGCGCTGACAGCACGGCGGCCGGATTTGGCCGCCATGATCTTCTCGGCGAATGTTTTGCCCATACGCCCCTCTCCCTTAATGCAAGGTTTCAAGATTGGTAAAATCCGCGTGATGCAGAATCACCGCTTCGGGTGTCCGCAGTCCCGCTTCGGATGGAGCGGTGTGCACCGCCACCATGTGGGTCACTTCGTCCGGCAGGCCCAGTTCGGCGCAGATGACGGCGCCGGAGACGGGGTGCTGCAGCAACTGGCCCAGGCGGCTGCGAACGAAACGTCCGCTCTCCTCCCGGTATTCCAGCAGCTTGCCGACGTCATGCAGCAGGGCGCCGGCCAGCAACACATCCCGGTTGATGGGGATCTTGCCGTTATAGATCTCCGCGAAAACGTCGGCCACCGCGACACACACGCCGACCACGCCGCGCAGATGATCCAGCATGGAAACGCCAGTTCTCGCCGCGGAGAGGGAATAGGGCATCCGGGTCAGATCCTCCACCGTCCAGCCGCCGCGGCGCAACGCCTCCAGCCAGACGTCTTCGGTCTGTTGACGCAACGAGGCGTCGCCGATGAGGGATAATTCGGGAATCATGCGTACCAGTTTCGCCCGCATCCAGGCCTCCGTGTCGACCAGTCGGACCATGGTGTCTGGGGCCGCCCGGTTCTTCTGGAAATGGGCATTCTAGCATGATCATCAATGAAAAATCACCATTTATCTTTTATGATTTACGCGATTATTCACCTGAGGGGACAGAGCCGAAAAAAGCCTGCTGAACGCCCCCGCAGGATTGGCCATCCGATCCGCCAGGCGCGCGCTCAGCGGAGGATGAAGCGCAGTACCACCGTCCCCAGTACCGGCCGCGGCAGGCCATTGATCAGCAAGGGCGTGTAAATCCATTGCCGCACCGCGGCGACGGCCGCCTGCCGAAAAAGTACGTTGCCGCTGATGACCGTCACCTCGTCGACGCGGCCGGCCTCATCCACCCGCACCTGGAGAATCACCGTGTCTTCCTTGCGGGCCAGGCGGGCCGCCAGCGGATATTCCGGCTCCACCCGGTGGATCAGCCGGGCGCTGAGCACCGTCGCTTTTACCCGGACCGGTGCCGGGGCGGCGGGCGGCGGGGGCGGCGGAGCGACCTCGGGACGCCCGCCCGCGTAAAATTCCATGGCCTCCGCCGGCACGCCGATGGTGCCCGGGATGCCGGTTCCGCCGGGCGGCCCCCAGCCCGCGCCATCCGTCGCCGCCGCGGGGGCCATCAGCAGGAAAGGCTCGGCCGGCGGCGGGATGTGATCGGAAATTTCCCGGGGGGCATAGACGGCCCCGGGCTTGACCGCCACCGCCGGGCGCGCCGGCGGGCCGGCTGTTTCCGGCGGCGAACCGCCGCGGCCGGCCCGGGGCGGCAGCGGCGGCGGCACGACCACCGGTGGCCCCACGAAGGCCAGGACGTCACCCGGATCCGGCATGACCATTTCCGGACAGAGCAGTGGAACCAGCAGCAGGGCCCCGACAAATGAGGCGTGGGTCAGCAGGGCAACGCCCAGCGAGGTGGGCGATCGGTGGCGGGCGGCGCGGCCCGCTGAAACGATCAGGCGGTCAAACATGGTACACCTCCTCACACGCTTCCCGCAGGGAAGCCGATGAAAACAGGTTTTTCGGATTCGCAACCTGATCCGGCCGGCCAGACACGGTTTCACGGCTGACGTCAGCCACCTGCCACCGGACCGGGCACCGGCCGGCTGAATCCCGCCAGGCTTTCCGGTTTTGTCAACCGGTACCCGGTCGGCAGGTGAGAGAGCCTTCCCCTGATCTATGGTTGTGTCTCGTTTGGCGCTCCATCCTGTTAGACCCCACCCCGCGGCGATTGTTCCCCGGAGCGGCACCACCGGTGGGGTGAAGGATCCCTGAATATGTCATGGCCAACCGTTGGCGGTTGTGGTACCGTATCACCCGGCCGGCGACATCCGGCCACCGGAGGTTGACGTGTCCACCTGTATGCCGTTCCAACATGAATTGGTCCCGGGACGTTTCCGACGCCGCCTCAATCGGTTTCTGGTGGAAGCCGACCTGGCGGGAGAAACCGTTCTCGCCCATCTCCATGATCCGGGCCGCATGAAAGAGCTGCTGCTGCCCGGCGCCGGAATCTGGCTGGAGCCGGCCGCCGCTCCCGGGCGCAAAACGGCGTACACCGTGGCGCTGGTACAACACGGCGCGCGCCTGGTGTCGGTCAATTCCATCCTGCCCAACCGGTTCGCGGAATTTTGCCTGAAACGCCGGGCCATACACGAGTTCCGCGATTACGAGCTGGTGGGACGGGAGGTGCGCCACGGCCGCAGCCGCTTCGATTTCCACCTCATGGCGGCGGGCATCGATATCCTGCTGGAAGTGAAATCCGTCACCCTGGTTCAGGACGGCACGGCACTTTTTCCCGACGCACCGACGGCGCGGGGCACCCGCCATGTCCGCGAGCTTGTGGCGGCCGGACGGGAAGGCTACTGCGGCTCCATCCTTTTCCTGGTGCAACGCGATGACGCCCACCGCCTGATACCTCACGCCGCCATGGATCCCGCCTTCGCCAACGCCCTGCAGGACGCCTTCACCCGGGGGATCGAAATCGTGGCCTACACCTCGCGTCTCAGCCTGACCGGCATTGAACTGGGGCCACGGATCCCCGTCCGGTTTCCGGATCCGGCGTGATTTCTCCACTGCTGTGCAAGACCAGCCTGGACCATACCCTTCGCAAGAACAGCGTTCGTTCCCCGTGGCGAACGAATTTCCGGCCGCCCTCGCCCCGTTGGTCAACGGGTTTTTCCTTTGCGTTCTCCGTGTCTGTGCGGTTAAATAGAACCGACGATCCCTGGCTGTGGAGAGAGTGGTATGGCGATGTCCGATGGCTCACCTTCGGACCGGACGTCCGACATGAAAATGAACGCCATGGCATCTACGGAGCAGGAAACCGGTTCGACAGGTCCCGTGACGCTCGATGACGGCGCCCTGTGCCGGGCCTGCGCCGGGGGTGACAGCGCCGCCTGGGATGAATTCTTCCGCCGCCACCGGTCGTTCCTCCGCCACGTGGCCCTGGGCGTGTGCCGTGACGCCACGATGGCCGAGGAGCTGGTGTCGGAGGTCATCGTCCTGCTTCTGGAAAAGAACAAGCTGGCCCAGTTCAGCGGCCAGGGTTCCCTCCGGGGCTGGCTGCGGGCCGTGGTGGTCCACCGGTTTCTGGACGAACGCCGCCGGGCCCGCCGCTCCGTCGTCGATCCCCTGACTGACGCCCGGGTGGAGCGGTTGGTCGCCCCGGCCACGGAATCCGATTGCCGGCGTCACTTCTCCCCACCGCTGCTGGCCGAGTGCGCCCGTCACCTGTACGGCCTGCTGGGCCGCCTGCCGGCAGACAAGGCCGGTTTCATGAACCTCTATTATTTCCAGCGGTTGACCCTGGCCGAGACAGCGGCGGCACTGGATATCCACGAATCCACCGCCAGCCGGTGGAACGCGAAGATTACCCGCCAACTTCAGACCGACCTGGTCCGTTTCATGCGCCGGCAGTACGGCTGGAGTCCGGCGGAGGTATACGATTTCCTGGAAACATGTCTGGAATATATTTCGGAGCGCCTGGAACAGCTCCGCCGCCGGGCGGACAGCGAAGAAAAAATGCAAGATTCCGCCGACAGGACGTCTTCATAGTGATGAAGAAAGAAACCGTGACCCAGTTTATTCGCCGCCTCTTTCACACCTTCCCTGAGGGTGAACGCGGCGACGGGTGCCCCGACGAAAACATTCTGGCCGCCTGGCTGGAGGATGACGGCCTGACACCCGCCGCGCGGCGACGCCTGCGCCGGCACCTCTACCGTTGCCCGGCCTGCCTGGAAAAAGCGCTGCTGCTGCGCCGCCTGACCGGACAGGCCGGCCCCCTCTTTCGCCGCCGTGGCGCGTCACTGTTCCAGCATTACCCGGCCCTGCGCCCCCTGGCCTCGGCCCTGGCCATGGTGCTGGTGGTGGGCCTGCTGTACCTCGGCGGCAGTTCCCTGGTACAGATCAGCGATCAGAGCCAGGCGCCACCGCCTGTCCTCGCTCCCCAGACGGAGGTCGCCCCTTCGGGCGCCGGAGGCGCCGTTGTTCGCCAGACCGGCGTGGCGGACACCAGACCCATCCAGCCGGCGGATGAAGAGAACGATACCACCCCGACGGAAATGGAATCCGCCCCGCCCCGCCGGGCCGATACGCCGGCACCGTCCGCCACGGCCACCAAAAGCCAGACCGGGCCCTCCACCGCGAAAGAGGAGTTCGCCCCGGTGGTCGAATCCAAAGACCGTCAACCACCTCCGGAGATGGCGGCGGAATCCGTGCCGGAAACCCCGGCCGACAAAGTCAAGGCCGCCCCCCCGTCGCCTGCCGAAGTTCACAAAAAGGAGCCAGAAACGGCAGCGACCCGGGAAACCCGGTCACGCGACATATCCTTGGCCGCCCAGCCCCTGAAGCCGTCCGCCCTGGCCGGCGACGAGACCGTCGGCGGTGTGGCCAACGAAGGGAAGCAGGCCGGGCCGGATTCGGAATGGATCACCAACCCGCACCTGATCCTGCGGGACTTGTGCGGCCGGACCGATCCCGTCGCATCGCCTCGACTGGCGGCGGGTGACCGAGTGTTTTTCCGGATCGGCGATGCATATGTGGAAGAGGGGATCTGCGCCGACATGCAGCGCCGGATCCGTGTTCTGACCGGCCCCGACGCACGATCCGCCCGCGCAGAGCTGCGCCTGCCGCCCCAGTGGCGACACATATTCCTCCATGCGGGGGAAGACATTCTCCTGATTCACAACCGCCAGGTCACCGAATAGCCGTTGCCCGCGCCGACGGCGACCAAACGTCAATCCTCCGTCGCCCCCAGCCATTTCAGGATCTGGCCCGGGGGCGGAATGCGGCCACTGGACTTCACCCGGCCGTCGATCACCAGCGCCGGAGTCGCCAGTGGGCCGAAAGCGGCGATGGCCTGCAGGTCGGTGACATGTTCCACTTCGGCTTCAATTCCCTCCCGGGCCAGCAGATTCCGGACCTCTTCCAGCAGTTGCTCGCAGCGCGGGCACCCGGGGCCCAGCACCTCGATCACCCGCCTGCCCCCGGCTTCCTCCGCCACCCGTTCGCCGCGATATTTCCGGTATTCCCGCCAGAACGCGGTGGCATACTCGGACCTCATGCCCGCCGGGATGTAATTGCGGGCCGCCAGGCGCTCCAGCAGCAATGCCCTTTGTTGGGACTCAGGCATCGTGCCGGCCTCCCCGGCCAGGCGCGCACATTCCTCCGCCAGGCCGACAACGCCGATCCGAACGCCTCCAATCCGTATCTGCTGGATGCCCGTCGCCATATCGCCTCCTCACCAGGCCCTACATCACCGGGTGGGGGGTCCGCTGCCGTCTCCAGAACGGCAGGATCTCCAAACCGATTGTGTCACAGCCGTCGACCATCCTGTGCAGCACCCGGTTCTCTGCCCGGACAAACGGCTTACCCGATCTTCAACAGATAATTCAGGCAATAATAGATACCCACCAGGACGAAGATGCCGCCGGTGATGCGGCGCGCCCAGTATTCGAACACCGTCACCTTCTGGAACGCCTTGCCGATCCAGTGGGCCCCGAATCCCACCAGGACGGCGAAGCCGAGCACGGGCAGGCCGGTCCCGATGCCGTAGAGGGAGGGGAAAAGGAGGCTCGACTGGTGTGCGGCCGCCAGCGGCAACAGGCTGCCGAAGAACAGGCCGGCCGAGATGGGACAAAAGGAGAGCGCAAACAGGCATCCCAGCAGCAGGGCGCCCAACAAACCGCGATGCTCCAGCCGTTTCTGCGCGGCCGCGGTGAAGGTCCCCCTTCCCGAGGGGAGCTTGAAGAGCCCCAGCAGGAACAGCCCGGCGATGATGAGCACGGGGCCCAGCAGCTGATTCATGGAATTCTGGAGAAACCGGGCCACGCCGGGTATGGACAGGATGCCGGCAACGAGAAACGCTCCCAGGACGGTATAGGCGATGACCCGCCCCAGAATGTACAGCAAACCGGCCGATACCACCCGGGCGGGTCGACCCATCTGCCGGCCGATGAAGGACACGGCCGCCAGGTTGGTGGCCAGCGGGCAGGGGCTGATGGACGTCAGGATCCCCAGCCAGATGGCGGTCCCGACACCCAGAACGAACCCTTCCATCATTCTCCTCCCCAGAAGGCCGTCACCTCGTCGGTAATGTACCGGGTAAATTCCGACTGATCGTTGAGCAGCTGCCAGATCCTGGGCAGGTTTTTCCAGCGCGCCACGCTGTCACCGGATGTCTCCACCAGAACCACCGATTTGGTATAGAGCTGGAAATCGTCCATGTAATGAGCGTTGCCCGGTTCGTCCACATTGACCATTTTCCAGACGATGATCCCGTCCTTCAATTCCTGGGCGAATTCGGACTCCAGCGCCTCACGGGTGAATTTCTCGATCTTGATACAGGATGGACAGCGCTGGGTCGTATAAAAATAGTACACGGTCGTTTCCCTGCCGGAAGACGATGCGACAGCATTCTTTTCGGCCCTGGCTGACGCCGGTCCCGCAGCCGTTGCGGCGAAGAAGCCGGCCCCGATGATCAGCAGTCCACATACCATCATCCACTTCCTCATGATTGCCTCCCCATGAATGTTCATTTGGCTCGTTGTTACAGAACGATGACACTACGTAACGTACCCGGCACTACTCCGCCTGACGCAGAACGTCCTTGAGCTCCTCGCTGCCCGGCACCCGCCCCACGATTTTCACCTCCCCGTCCACGGCCAGGGCCGGCGTCATCATCACACCGAAACCCAGGATGTCGTTGATGTCCGTCACCTTGACCAGCTCGTATTCGATGCCCAGTTCACGGGCGGCGGCGTCGGCCGCGTCAGCCAGCTTGGCGCATTTGGGGCAGCCGGTGCCCAGAATCTGAATCTTCTTCATTCCTCGCTCCTCAGGGATAAATTGCTCCGAAAATCAGGCCGCTGATGGTGGCCATCACCACCACCAGCGCCACAAAAACCAGGGTCTTGCGGGTGCCCATGATACTGCGGATGACCAGCATGTTGGGCAGGCTCAGCGCCGGCCCGGCCAGCAGCAGGGCCAGGGCCGGCCCGTTGCCCATGCCGTTGCCGATGAGGCCCTGCAGGATAGGGACCTCCGTCAGTGTGGCGAAGTACATAAACGCACCGGCCACCGCGGCGAACAGGTTCGCGCCGATGGAGTTCCCGCCCACGGCGCCGCTGATCCATGCCGAGGGAATCAGGCCCTCCTCCCCCGGCCGCCCCAGCAGCGCGCCTGCCACCAGCACGCCGAAAAAAAGCAATGGCAGGATCTGCTTCGTGAAGCCCCAGGTGGCGCTCAGCCATTCGCCGGATTCTCCCTCATCGCGTCCGGTGATCACGGACAGACCGATCACGGCCACCAGGAAAGGCAGCTCCGGCTGATCAGGTCGCCACAGTGCCGCGAGCGCCGTGGCCAAGGCGGTCAGCAGGATGGGCCACCAGCGGAGATTGAACCAGCGCACAAGGATCACGGCCAGAGCGACGCCGAAACCGGCGGTGATGATCCATTTGGCCGACCAGACGACGTGCCAGATCCCGACCGCCGCCTCCGGTTTTCCCCAGTTTGCGAACACCAGGATGCCCACCATGGTGCCGAAGTACAGAATATTCTGCCACAGCGGACGCGCCGTCTCCGGTTCGGGCAGGGCGGCCTGGGCCTGGGCCTTGGCCAGCTCCTCCTTCCGGAAGATCAGGTGCATCAGCAGACCGATGACGATGCTGAACACCACCGCCCCCACGGCCCGGGCCACACCCAGTTCTACCCCCAGAATCCGGGCGGTAAGGATAATGGCCAGCACATTGATGGCCGGTCCCGAGTAGAGGAAGGCGGTGGCCGGTCCCAGTCCGGCGCCCATGCGGTAAATGCCGGCGAAGAGCGGCAGCACCGTGCAGGAACAGACTGCCAGGATGGATCCCGAGACAGAGGCGACACCATAGGCCAGCACCTTTTTGGCCCGGGCGCCGAGATACTTCATCACGGCGGCCTGGCTGACGAACACGGCGATGGCCCCGGCGATGAAAAAGGCCGGCACCAGGCACAGCAGCACATGCTCCCGGGCGTACCACCGGGTCAGGTACAGGGCTTCCATGACGGCATGCTCGAAGCGGGACCAGTCCAGGGGTAAATAATAGAATCCGGCAAAAACCAGGGCCATGCCCAGCAGCGGTTTCCATTCCTTTTTCCACTCCATCGTTCGATCCTCTTCCTCGAATTGTCGACGGCCGGCGCCGCTGGAGGGCTTACCGGGAATCGCTGCCCCCGCTAGTCGATCCTTTCCCCGATCAGGTCCGCCTGTTGGCGCGCCGAACTGGTCATGATGTGGTCGATACACTGGAAAAACGTGAGCACACACGGCATGCGGAGGGAGTACCAGATCTGCGCCCCCCGTTTATCGGCGTCCACGATGTGCGACTGTCGCAGCAGCTTGAGATGACGTGACACGGTGGAGATATCGGCGCCCACCAGTTCCGTCAGTTCACAGACGCATCGCTCTCCCCGGGCCAGTTCCTCCACCAGAAACAGCCGGGTGGGATGGGCCAGCGCCTTGAGGATCTCCGCCCGCGCGGCCAGGTGTTGGTTGTCACTGCCCACCATCTGATCCTCCTCGTAATTTATTCGTCCATAGAGTTTACAGAGTCCACAGAGTCCACAGAGTCCACAGAGTCCACAGACAAGGATGGATGAGGGCCACCGGAATGTCAAGTGGATAATTGTTTATTTGGCTAAATGACCAAATGTCAGGCCCAAGGGCCGCTATCCTCACCACGGCCCGACCATCGCTAACGGGCGGTGAAGACGACCCTGCCGGAAAAACCGATGATGCCGGCCCCGCCGCGGGCACTCCGGCACGGTTTCTCCGGAACACGACTCCGTCCGGGGTCTCTACCCGAACCGGCCGGTGATGTATTCCTCGGTTTTCTTTTCCTGGGGGTTGGTAAACAGCTCCGAGGTAGGCGCGAACTCGATCAAGACCCCTTCGTAAAAAAACGCCGTATAGTCGGACACGCGCGCGGCCTGCTGCATATTGTGGGTGACGATGATGATGGTGTAGTTGCCGCGCAGTTCACGGATGAGGTCCTCGATTTTGGACGTGGCCCGGGGATCGAGGGCCGAGGTGGGCTCGTCCATGAGCAGGATCTCCGGATCCACCGCCAGCGCCCGCGCCAGGCAAAGCCGCTGCTGCTGGCCGCCGGAAAGGCCCAGGGCATTGTCTTCCAGGCGATCCTTGACCTCATCCCACAGGGCGGCCTGCTGGCAGCTCTTTTCCACGACTTCCTGCAGTTCGCTTTTTCGGCTGATGCCCGAAAGCCGGGGACCGAAACCGATGTTGTCGAAAATGGATTTGGGAAAGGGATTGGGTTTCTGAAACACCATGCCGATCCGCTTCCGGAGCAGCACCACATCGGTATATTGGCTGTAAATATCCTCGTCGTCGAACAGCAACCGGCCCCGGGCATGACAGCCCGGAATCAGGTCGTTCATGCGATTGATGGCCCGCAGGAAGGTGCTCTTGCCGCATCCGCTGGGGCCGATGATGGCGGTGACCTTCTTTTCGGGAATGGACAGGTTGGCTTTGACAATGGCTTCGGTGTTCCCGTAAAAGACCGAAAAATCTTCCGAGATGACATGCCCTTTTTCCGTCTCCGGATTCAGGATTTTTTTCTGGTGGATGGAGTCCTTGGAAAGTTGCATCTTGCTTACCCGTATGTTCTTGGCATCTGTTTGGCTCATTTTACCGCATTATCCTCTCAATTTCTTCGATATTCTGGCCCGCAGAACGATGGCGGCAAAGTTCAGCATCACCACCAGCAGGACCAGCGTGAACACCATGCCGAACTGCACGTGCCGGATCTGGTCCACGGCTTCGTGCTCCGTCACCAGGTTGTAGATGTTCCAGGGCAGGGCCATGGTCGGCTGACTGAACGTCTCGAAGAGCCCCAGCGGCTGGCCGACACTCACGGCGGCGGTGAAAATGATGGGCGCGGTCTCGCCGGCCGCCCGGCCCATGCTGATGACGATGCCCGTCAGGATGCCCGGCATGGCCGCCGGCAGGATCACCTTCAGGATGGTATAGAGCTTGCTGGCCCCCAGGCTGAGCGACGCCTCCTTGTAGGCCTTGGGTACGGCCAGAATGGCCTCCTCCGCCGCCCGGATGATGGTGGGCAGCACGAGCAGGGCCAGGGTCAGTGAACCGGCCAGAACACTTTTCGACTGCGACACTTCCATGGTGTTGATGAAGAAGGCCAGGCCGAACAGGCCGAAGACGATGCTGGGCACGCCGGCCAGGGTGCTGATGGCGGTCCGCAGCAGGCTCACGATCTTGCCTTCCTTGGCGAATTCCGCCAGATAGATGGCGGCAATGACCCCAATGGGGATGGCGAAGAGCATGGTCCCCAGGACCAGGTAGAACGTCCCCAGGACCTCGGCACCGATCCCGCCGAAAAAATGAATGTCATGGGATTTGTCGGTAAGGAACTGCCAGTAGAAGGTAAACTCCGGCAGCATGAGCTTCTCCAGGTTCTCTTCCATGTAGGGGAAGATCTTTTCCACCGGCGTGCCCCGGAAGCTCTCGATCCGGGGGACCAGGACCTTTTTACCCATGGCCGAGGGATCGGAATAATCCCACTGTTCCTGGTACATGACCAGCTTGAACGTCTGTTGGGCACGGTCCCAGCGGGTCTCGCCGAAGCGGTGGCGCGGCAGCACCGGCTCAGGCTCGTCCGGCCGGGGACCGAACAGCTCTTTCAGGCTGTGGTTCAGGCTGTCGATTCTCTCCGGATATTCCCAACTGTTTTCGATTTCTTCATTTTCGACCTGCTCTTCGAAAGCAGCGATGGTGTCATAGATCAAGGCGCGGTTGGCCCAGGCTTGGTCCAGTGCCGCCTTCACCTCCTCCGGATCGCCCCGGTCGAAAAGTTCCAGCTGCATGCGGCGGTACTGCACCGTATCGTAGAACAGGAAGGCCTGGATCCCTCGCACGAAGATGGGCCCCAGCACGATCAGCAGGGAGAGCGTCAGCAGGATAATGGACATGAAACCCATGCCGGTGAAGGATTTGTCCAGTATTTTGCGCGTATGTGCTTTCATGGCCTACACTCCCCACTTTTTCTTGGAGCGCATGACGGCCCATTCGCTGATGAGATTGCTGAAAAAAGAGATGAGCAGCAGGAACAAGGCCATGGCAAAAAGGACATGATACCGGGACGAGCCGGTCACATGGTCGGCCTCGCCCATATCACCGGCGATGGTGGCGGTCAGGGTGCGGACCGGCTCCAGCACGTTGTACCAGGGGGCGGGAATCTGCGCCGCATTGCCCGAGGCCATCCAGACCACCATGGTCTCGCCGATGGCCCGCATGATGCCCAGGATGACGGCGGCGATGATCCCCGAGCGGGCCGCCGGAATCACCACCTTGGTGATGGTCTCGGCACGGGTGGCGCCCAGGGCGTAACTCCCCTCGCGCAGCTCACGGCCCACGGCCTGCAGGGCGTCTTCCGACACGCTGACGATGGTGGGCAGGGCCATGATGCCCAGAATGATGGACACGTTCAGGGCGTTGGTGCCGCTGGAGATCTTCATGGCGCTGACGGGTGCGTAAATAAAGTACAGTCCCACGCTGAACAGGCCCATCAGCAGCACCAGGATGGCGGTCCGCTGGACCTGGGTGACATTGTCGCCGAAGATGCGATCGGCCAGCATGTCGCCCGCGACGAAGGACACCATCAGTGCCAGGGGCGCGCCGATGAGCCAGACCAGGATACCCAGCAGATGTCCGCCGCTGGTCTGCAGAATGGGCGCAAAGACCACCAGGGCGAAAAAGCCGTAGGCGACGGACGGAATGGCGGCGATAATCTCGATGACCGGCTTGGCGAATTGCCGGACCGAGAAGGGGAGGATATCACTGAGGCTGACCGCCGACAGCAACGCCAGGGGGACGGCGATGACGGCGGCCAGAAACGTGACCATGCCACTGCCGAAGATGATGGCCAGTGCACCAAACTCCGGCGGCGACCCTGACGGATACCAGCGAATACTGGTGAAAAATTCCTTGAAACCTTCCAGCTGGAAAAAGGGAATGGCATCGATGGCGATGAACAGAATGATAAAGAAGACGGCAATGAGTGACAGGGATGTCACCAGGAAAAGGAAGCCTTCAATGGAAAAAGACACCAGACGCCGCCAGCGGCTGGTCCCCTCGCTGATGTATATGCTTCTTCTGCCCGAACGACCGTGAGTCGGCCCTGCTTTCAGTGTTGTTTGGCTCACAGCAACCTTTCCGTTTCCATCAGGGAATATGGCGCGAGAACGTACCGGCCGAAGCCCTTATGCCCCGGCCGGTACCATTTCAGATGGTCAGTTTAATACTCGGTGATCGGCACGAAACCGATGGATTCCACAATTTCCTGCCCTTTCGGGGTCAGGTAATAATTCACGAAGGTGAACAGGTGCGTGCCCATGTCGGGATAGCCGTTGGTGAACATGAACAGGGGGCGGGCAATGGGATACTTGCCGGAAGCGATGGATTTTTTGGTCGGATACACACCGTTCACGGTCACGGCCTTGACGGACTTGTCCAGGAAACCGATGCCCACATAGCCAATGGCCGCCGGGGTGCTCTGCACACGGCCGCGCACCGCACCGTTGCTGCCGACGTACTCACAGCCTTCCACGATCTTTTCCTTCTTCATGACCAGGCCTTCGAACGTTTCGTAGGTGCCGCTGTTGGTGTCACGGCTGATCATGACGATCTTGACGTCGGGGCCGCCCAGCTCTTTCCAGTTGGTGATCTTGCCGGTGTAGATGTCCTTGACCTGGGCCATGGTGATGTTTTTCAGCGGATTGCCGGGATGCACGATCATGGCGATCCCGTCCAGAGCCACGCAGTGGGCCACGGGCAGGACGCCCTTGTCCACGGCGGCGGCGAACTCGTTGTCCTTCATGAAGCGGGACATGTCGGCGATGTGGCAGGCGCCGTTGATCAGGCTCTTGGCGCCGTTGCCGCTGCCCGACTCACTGACAGTGATGTTCACATCGGGGTTCTCTTTCATGTAGGCTTCGGCAAACGCCTTGGCGATGGGACCTACGGTAGTGGAGCCATCGATGACGATCTTGTCGGCGGCCATCACCACCGACATGCTCATCAGGGCCAGCGCGGCCAACACACAAGTCAAAAAGAATCGCATACTCTCCTCCTAGGGTATAGGTTATAACAGAGGGCGGATTATGGGGCCGGACTGTTAGTCGGTAATAAAAGATATGTTAGCGCTTTGTTATTTTTCGTGGGTTGGGCGCCGGTGGTCGTCTCTGACGACAAAAATCCAGATTTTGCATGGACTTCCCGACGCCGAGGCCGCCGCCCGGACTCCCGGCCGGAGGCGGGCGGGGCCGGGTGACCCACAATTAACATCCTTTTCACAACTTCCTAACAAAGCGGGGGTACAAGGATGTTTTGTGCCGCGTCCGCGAATGACGGCCGTCCTTCAACAATTCTCATTGTGCCGCCTTCGTCAGCTGCTATAATGGCGGGCGCATCCGGCGGTGGGGGACTGACTCCCGGTTCTCACCCCAAACCGCGGCGGGGTAAATGGCTGATCCGTTGGCAGCGAAACGCCCGCCAGACCGTGACCGGATGTTTAACTTGTAAGGAGAATGGCATGCCCATCCACATGTATCGGGAAATCGAAAGCCTGAAAAAGAAAATCCTGTCATTGAGCGCATTGGTGGAAGAAAGCTTCCAGGGCGCCGTCAAATGTATCGACTCACACAATGACGAACTGGCCAAAAGCGTGATCACCGCTGACCCTATCATCGACGAAATGGAAGTGGAGGTGGAGGAGGACTGCCTGAAACTGCTGGCGTTGTATCAGCCGGTGGCCGTGGACCTGCGCTATATCATCGCCTCGTTGAAGATCAATAACGATCTGGAGAGAATCGGCGATCTGACCGTCAATATCGCCGAGGAAACCATCGCCCTGTCCCGCATCCCGCGGGTGGATCCGCCGCCCGAGCTGTTGACCATGGCCGGCAAGGCCCAGGAGATGGTGCGAAAAAGTCTGGACTGCCTCATCAACCTGGACGAGGACCTGGCCGCCCAGATCTGCGCCGATGACGACGAAGTGGACGCCCTGCACCGCCAGATCATGCAGCGGGTGCAGCGGACCGACCGGGAGTCGGCCGGCACGCTGAAGCAGATGCTCCACTACCTCCAGATCGCCCACAACCTGGAACGGATCGCCGATCATGCCACCAACATCGCCGAAGATACCATCTACATGATCGAAGGTGATATCGTCCGCCACCGCCTGCAGGAATCGTAAGTCACGGAAATTGATGTTTTTCCCCCAAAAAACCGCTATAATGACGGGAGTCTGACGGGAGGCTCCCGCGCCATGCGACTGTTTCTGGCTTCACGCTCGCCCCGGCGGCGGGCGATTCTGGAAAATCTCGGTTTTGAAACGATTCTCCTGGAATCCCCCTTCACGGAGATCATCCCCCCGTATCACGACGATCCGCCTGCGTTGGCGCGTCAGGTGGCGGAACATAAAATGGCCGCTCTGCCGCGCTCCCCGGACGGACCCGGTGTCCTGGTGACGGCGGACACCCTGGTCTACCGGGAGAATTGCCTGATGGGCAAGCCGGCGGACGAAGCCGACGCCCGGCGAATGTTGCAGGCCCTGGCGGGGCACACCCACTCCGTGGTGACGGCGGTTTGCCTGCAGGACCTGGACAGCCGCCGGCAGGTCATTTCCTCGGCCGTTACACAGGTGGATTTCGATCCCATCGCCCCGGACCTGCTGGCGGATTATCTGTCGTCCGGCGAATGGCGGGACAAGGCCGGTGCATACGGCATTCAGGGTAAGGCGGCCCTGTTCGTGCGGGGCATCCGCGGGTGCTATTTCAACGTGGTCGGCTTCCCGGTAAACCTGTTCTATCATCTGCTGCAGGACATGCGAAATGATCCGTTGACGCTCTTCCCTGCATCCAATACATGACCCAGAGGTGACCATGAACCATATTTGCATCATAATCGTAAGCCTTTGCCTGATGCTGGCCGCCGGCGGCGGAACCATCCGGGCATCGGCCAATGTCCCGACAACCGCGGGGGAGCAGGCCGGAGCGCCGGCACAAACCGCCGGCGAGACCCCGCCCATCGACCCGGCCAAATCCTACTTCCACTTTCTGCAAGCTCAGGAATACCTCAGTGAGCGGCAGTACACGGCGGCTGGTCAGGAATTCGAGCAAGCGCTGCAATATAACCCGACGGACGTGGAGTTGCGTTATCAGTACGCCGAGTTTCTGGTTCAGACCCAGAAAATTCCCGAAGCCACGCAACAACTGGAACGCTGTCTCCAGGAATCGCCGGAGTTTATTCCGGCCCTGCGGCTGCTGGCGCGTTTCTCGCTCAACCGCCTGAGCAGTCTGGACCCGGATAACCCGGAATACCGCGCCGCCTTGCAGGAGACCGTCGGCCGGTATGACCGGATCCTGCAACTGGATGCCGAGGACAGGGACAGTCTCTTTGAGCTCGGCAAGCTGTACCTGAGCGTGCGCAACCTGGAAAAAGCCGAGGAGTATCTGACCCGTTTCAACAACCTGGCGGGAAAATCCCTGGAGGGACTCTATTATCTTACCCTGACCTATTTTCAGGCCGAAAAACTGGACCAGGCCCTGGCCACCATCGAGGTGCTGGAAAAAGAGCGTCCCGGCTGGTACCAGATCCGCATGCTCAAGGCGGATATCCTGGGGCGCATGGGCAAGTCCGAGGAAGCCGAAAAACTCTATGGCGAGATGCTGGAATCGTCTCCTTCCGATCCCAATCTGTACATGAATTACGCCTCGCTGCTGGCCAACAACAACCAGCCGCGCCGGGCTATCGAAGTCCTCGAGCGGGCCCGCGAAAACTCTTCCGTCAGCGGCGAGTTGCTGGACCTGCTGGGCCGGCTGTACCGTGACGAGCTTCAGTACGACAAGGCCGTGGAGGCCTTCAAGGACGCCGTGACCGTCCAGCCCGCCATCTGGAATTTTCGCTACAATCTCGGTGTCACCTATGCGCGCATGGGCGACGCCACCAACGGGATCCCCATTTTTGAGTCGCTGGTCCGCGATCTGGAGAGTTCCGCCGATCAGCTGTCCTCGGCGGACATGCGCAATCGTCATATATTCTTGCTGAATCTCGGCTTTCTGTATGCCGACGCCCGCAAACTGTTCAATGCCGTCAAGATCTTTGAGGCCCTCCGCCACGACTACCCGGATATCAAGGAACCATCCGTCTACATCCAGCTGGCCACCCTCTACGACGAGCTGGGCGAGAAGGAAAAGGCGCAGTCCGTGCTGGCCGACGGTCTGGAGAAAATGCCGGGCAACGTTCGCATCCTGGCCACCCGGGGGGTGGTCCTGCTGGCCGATGTCTCGCCTGAAGAGGCCGTCGCCGGCTATACGGAGGCCACGGCCGGGCTGGAAGAACGGGATACCAGCTACTATCTGGGTCTGGCCTCCATCTACAGTGAGGGAAAACGCTATAATGAGGCGCTGGCCGCCGTCGACGCCGGCCTGGCCAAATATCCCGATGAGGCGCCGCTCTTTTTCCACAAAGCCTCCATTCTCGAAAAAGACAACCGCTACGAGGCCGCCGAGCAGGCCCTGCAGAAAGTGCTGGAACTTGACCCGCAAAACGGCAACGCCTGGAACTTCCTGGGTTACATGCTCATCGACTACGACATCGACATCGGCCGGGGGATCCGCTACGTGAAAAAGGCGCTGCAATTTGAGCCGAAAAACCCGGCCTTTCTGGACAGCCTGGGCTGGGGCTATTTCAAGCAGCAAAAATATGACGACGCCCTGAAGTTGCTTCTGGCCGCCGCCAAGGTGCTGACGGACGATCCCACCATCTTCGAGCACCTGGGGGATGTTTACGCCGCCCTGGGTCAAAGCCACGACGCCCGGGACAGCTACGAAAAATCCCTCGCCAATCTCAAGGATGAGGCCAAAGCCGAAGAGATCCGGCGGAAGATCCAGGCCCTTAAACCCAAACTTCTGCAAAACAAGGAATAATGTCCCGGCTCCGCCTGCCATCACCCGCCGGCTTCCTGGAGGGTTGCCTGGAGTATCCGCCCGCCTACGACGGGCGCTGGGCGGCCCTGCTCTGTCATCCCCATCCGCTCTTCGGCGGCACCATGCGGCACAAGGTGGTGGTGCGGATGAGCGCGGCGCTGCGTGAATGCGGCGCGGCCACCCTCCGCTTCAACTTCCGCGGTGTGGGGGAAAGCCCGGGCCGCCATGATCATGGCGCCGGCGAAGCGTTGGATATCGCCGCCGCCTGGTCCTTTCTGCAGCGTCAGACCGATGCCGCCGATCTGATTCTGGGCGGGTTTTCCTTTGGCGCCTGGCTGGCGCTCATCGTCGCCCGCGGGATGCCGGATCTTCGTCACCTCCTGGCCGTGGGGTTGCCGCTCGACAAGTATGATTTTTCCTTCTGGGCGCCCCCGCATCCGCCGCTGCTGCTGGTCCAGGGCAGCCGTGACGAATTCGGCGGGCGGCCCGGCGTGGCGGCGTTTGCCCGCCGCAGCGGCGACCGGACCACCGTCCATGTCATCGACGGGGCGGATCACACGTTCACCCGGCGGCTGACGCCGCTGCGACAGGCGATCGTTCATCACTATGGGCCGCACCTCGCGCCTTCGACCGAGAATAGGCGGACAGACCCATGAGCAGCAACCTGTTGGAAATTCTCACCCCCCTGGCGGCCGCCGTCGGCCTGACGGAGTTCGGCATCAGCCCGCCGGTCATTGATCCGGCCGCCGGACGCGCCCTGGACCGATGGCGGGCGGACGGCCATTTCGCCGGCATGACCTGGCTGGCCGATGAGACGCGTCGTCGGACGGACCCCTCGATTCTCTATCCCGCGGTCCGCAGCATCGTCGTTTTCGCCCTGCCGTACGGGCAACCCGAAGCCCCCGTTCCGGGTCTGCGCATCTCCCGCTACGCCCGCTTCCGCGATTACCATCTGGTCGCCCGGGAGAAACTGATGGCACTGCTGCACCGGTTACGGTCACACGTGCCGGGTCTCGACGGCCGGATCGCCGTGGATACGGCGCCCCTGCTGGAACGACCACTGGCCGTCCAGGCCGGTCTCGGCTGGCTGGGCAAGAACAGCTGCCTCATCCACCCGCGATTCGGCTCATGGGTCTTTCTGGGCGAACTTCTGCTGAACCAGTCGCTGCCGTACAGCAACCCCATGCAGGAAAACGGATGCGGCGACTGCACCCGGTGCCTGTCGGCCTGCCCCACCGGCGCCCTGGTCGCGCCCGGGATTCTCGACGCCCGTCGCTGCCTGTCCTACCTGACCGTCGAACACCGCGACATCATTCCCGCCGAATTCCGGGGACGCCTTGCCGGAACATTTTTTGGCTGCGACCGTTGTCAGGAGGTCTGTCCGTTCAACCGCGAGGCAGCCGCCACGCCCCTGCCTGATTTTCACCCGCTGGTGGCCATTACGGAACTGACCGCCGCCCGGCTGGCTACCATGAGCGGCCAGGCCTTCCGGCGGGAACTGGGCGAAACGGCCCTGGCGCGCGCGCGCCTGTCCGGTCTGCGACGCACTCTGGTCGCCCTGCAGGCGGAAGAGGCGGGAGCGGACCTCACCGGACCGGAACTGAACACCATCCTGAGCCGCCACGACACGGCCCGGCGGCAGTACGCGGCGTTTTTCGGTTCCCCTACACCGCGAACCAGGGATTGAAATATTTTTCGATGCCGATGGTAGAGGAAGGGCCGTGCCCCGGCCAAACCCGGATATCATCCCCCAGCCCGAATAGTTTGCTCCGGATCTGCCCGATCTGTCCGCCATGCTCCTCCACGCCGGCGGTGGCGCCGACGCTGCCGGCCAGCAGGGCGTCACCGGTAAACAGGTGCTTGCCGAGGAGATAGCAAAGGTGCCCCGGGCTGTGGCCGGGGATCCACAACACAGTGATGCGCAAACCACCGGGGTCCAGGAAGCAGTCGCCATCGAGCCGCACGCTGGCCACCGGCTCCCCTTTTTCCGCCACGTGGGCGTAGACATCCAGCCGCTCCCAATCGCGCACCAGCTCGACTCCGACCATGTGGGCCGTGTGCAGATGGGTCAGCAGGATCGCCGTCAAATGGAGTTCGAACTCCCGCACGTAGTCATGGATCAGCTCGGCGCCCCGGCCCGGATCGATGAGGGCCGCCTGGCGGCTGTCCAGATCCCAGATCAGGTATGAATTGACGGACGCCACGGTCGGTGAGGTGAGTTTCTTGACTTCATAGTGAGTGGCCGGCATGGCTTACCTCGTTCAGAACTCCGCCGGGTCCACCGGGATATCTTTCAGGTGGGCATCCGTAAAATCGGCCCGCTCCAGTCGGGCACCGGTAAAATCGGCGCCCCGGCACTGGGCCTTGCGGAAATGGGCCTCGCGGAAATCGGCCTTCCGGCAGTCGGCGCCCTGAAATTGGGCCCGGGTCAGTATGGCCCGGTTCAGACGGGCGAAATGGAGATTGGTCTCGCGAAAATCGGCGTCTTCGGCCACCATGCCTACCCCGTTGGCATTTTCCAGATCGGCGCTCCGGAAATCGCCGCCTCGGCACCAGGTGGCGCCCAGCACCAGTTCGCGGGCCTTGACCCGCTTGAAGGACGATTCGCCCAAAAACGCCGAGGAAAAATCGGCGCCGAACAACCGGGCACCATCCCAGATGGAACGGGGCAAGAAGGCACCGTGAAAATTGCTGTAGGAGAAGTCCCCATCGTCGAAACGGATCTGCAGCCCGCGCACCATTTCGAAGTGACAATATCGAAACGTGGATTCCGACAGATTCACATCTTCCAGAATGCTGCCGGCGAAGACACATTCGTGGGCGTCGGACCCGGCAAAATCACAATTCACGAAGACCGTATTGCGAAAATGACAGCGCTCGAAAACCGTCTTGTGAAAACGGCAATGCAGCCAGGTGGAGTGACTGAAAATCGAGTCCTCCATGGTGTAGCCGGACCAGTCCACTTTGCTGAAACGGATTTTCCCCAGATTGAACCCGGACAGAAAGCGTTCCCTGGCCAGACGGGCGTTGACCTCCTGCAGGTAGCGATCCGGAATCTTCAGATGGTGCCAGCAACAAGAGGCCCCCGTCAGGGCTGGCAGGAAACAGCCCGGATGCTGGCAGACGGCCGCTCCGTGCAGGTATTCTTCCCCTCCCAATGACCATTCCTATGGTTTCAGACTCAACCGCAGTTTCTCGATCTCTTCCCGCAGATAGTCACGCTCCTTGGTGACCTCGGCGGGCACACGCTCCCGGTAGTATTTCTCGGCCTGGCGGATGTGCTTTTCCAGCAACTGGTGGAAATTGCGTTGATTGGCTGCCGTTCTCAGCAGCTCCTTGTTGTAAAGGATGATATCGGAAACACTCACCCGGGCCAGTCGCCGGGCTTGCCGGTGGGATTGGGGCAGTTCATCCTTCTCTTCCGCATCGGCTATGGGAAGTTCGCCCGCCTCTTCCACATCGTAGACCGTATCCTGACTGGTCAAGGCGGCGGAGACGCTCCGGCCGGTGGCCGGCCGTTCGCGGTCGGACAGCTTGCCGAATTCCTCTTCCAGCACCGACCTTTCTTCTTCCAGTTCCTCCAGCCGGTCCTGGCGGGCCTCCAATAGGCTCTTCTCCTCCTCGTACGATTTCCGCGCCCGCTCCCGATCCTCCGCCGCCACATCCAGCGCCTGGCGGGTATCGTCGATTCTCATCCGGTAGTCGCTGATATCTTTTTCCAGTTGCTTGATCTGTTCATCCATTGCCTGCCGGGCGCGGACCTGTTCCTCCATCTTGTGGCTGTTTTCCTCGGTCAGGGCCTCGCTTTCCTTCAGTTCCGCCTCGAGCCGTTCCAGATCCGCCTTCCACGTCTCCCGCTGTTCCTGGAGTTCCGTCAACTCCACCTGCAATACCTCCAGGCCGGCCCCCTCCTCGGTCGCCGAGCGGACCCGATCCAGCTCCTGCTCCAGTGCTTCCTTGCGATTCTTCAGTTCTTCGTACTGCTTCTGCTGTTCGCCAATGGCTTCCTTGGCCTGTTTCATCTGGTGCTGCAGGTTGTGCCGCTCCTCGCCCATCTCTTCCTGGCCTTCCAGCTGGAGATGCAGATTGGCTTGCGCCTCCTCCAGGGCGGCCTGTTCCTGTTGCACCTTTTCCGACCATTCAGCCTGTTCCATCTGCAGCTGCTGGACCTCCTCGCGCAACGCCTCCATGGACTCCGCCGCCACCGCCTGCCCGCTCTCCAGTTCGGCCGAGACCCGGACCACTTCTTCCTGCAGTTCCTCATAGCGGTGGTGGAGACCGGTCAGCTCTTCGCGGATCTGGTTGATTTCCTCCTGCACGGCCGACCGCTCCTCGCCCATTTCCGCCACGCCCTGCTTCTGTGCATCGAGCTGTCCTGACAACTCCTGCAGGCGGAACGTTTCCTGTTCCAGCTTCTCTTCCCAGCTGCTGCGCTCCTCCAGCAGTTCCTGCAGTTTTTGCTGCAACTCCTCCACCGAACCGCTGGCCGCGTCGCCCTCGAGCCCCGCCAGTTGCTCTTCCAGTGCGGATTTTTCCTGGCGGGATTCCTCAACCTGTTGTCGCATCGAGGCGACCTCGACGGAAATAAAATCGATCTCCTCCCGCAGCATGGCGACTTCCTCGCCCCCTTCGGCCGCGGCTTCGGGCGCCGGCACTTTCTCCTTCAGCGTAGCCAGCTCCTCCCGCTCCTTTTGCAGTCGCTCTTCCCATTCGGTTTTTTCATTGACCAGCTGGCTGAGCTTTTCCTGCAATTCCTCCAGCTGCCCCTGGTTCTCCACCTGGGCCTCTTCGCGCGCCTGTTTCTCGATGGTCAGGTGCTCCCGCGACTTCTGGACCTCTTCGTATTCCTCCCGGAGAGTCGTCAGTTCCTGTTCCGTTTCCTGGATCATGGTGTTCAGGCGCTGCGTCATCTGCGCATGATCTTCCAGCGCCCGCTCCCCCAGCCGGATATCGGCCGCGACGTTATCCTTCTCCTTCAGCAGGCCCTTGAGTTGCTGCTCCACCTCATGCCGGTCGCTCTGGACGATGTGCAGGGCTTTCTGAAGTTCCTCGGCCACCAGTTCTTTTTCGGCGATTTCTTCCCGGATGGCGTCGCAACGGGAACGCAATTCCTGGTTCTCCTGTTCCAGGGTCTGGATCTGGCGTTCCACCTCCGCCTTCTCCGCCTGGATCTTCTCGATCTTTTCCTCGACCAGGGAGATCTGGGCCATCACGTTCTGCCGGGCAGCGGCCGAGGCATCCACTTCCCGCTCCAGGGAGGTCTTGCGGCTGTCCAGCTGGGCCAGGATTTCCCCGGCCTCTTCATGCAGCCGGGTCGCTTCCGCCAGTTTGCGGTTCAGGGCGGTAAGAGCCGCTTCCTGCTGTTCACGCAAGGTCCGGACATGGACCAGTTTGCTCTCCCCTTCCGCAATGAACTTGCGGATTTCAGCCAGGGCGTCGGCCGATTTTTCGCCCACCAGCTTGAGGAGCACGTGCATGTCGGCCAGATCGGATTCCTGATCCGATTCGACAAAACCGATCTCCGACGCCAGCAGATCATTGATTTCGTCCAGGGTCTTTTCCTGGTCCCGGCCACTGATCACTTCGAAAATCGTACCCAGAATCGTGCGGGTATGATGCAGTTCTCCCAGGATGGCCGCTTCCCGCTCACCGAGGAGCTGCTCGATCTCCTGAATGCGCCCCTTGGCCTCCAGCGCGTCCCGGCTCAGTTGGCGGAGTTCACTGACCGATGCCCGCAGGCGCTCCAGCTCGGGTGGGGGTGTGGGTTCGTTTGCCTGCCCGACCGATGCCGCACCCGCTTCATCGGCCGGTTCCGCCCCGCTCGGTTCCGCTTCGGCGGTGGGGGCGTCGGCGGGCCGGACTTCATCTGATCCCGGCTCCGACTCAGCCGGGTGATCCACGTCGTCAAGGTATACTTCCTCATCGTCCCGGTTTGTCGCCGCGACGGTGTCCGCCGGTTTGGCGTCATGCTTTTTCAGCCGGTCAGGCGAGATGGATGTTTCATCCTTGTCCGGTTTTTTGAATAATCGGCCCAAAAAACCCATAATGGCTCCCTTAGCGTGATTTAAATCCAATTGCGGCTCTAGCATAGCCATTTTGCAAATCAAACTCAATACAAAATATTGGAAAAAAAGGCTTGCATTTCCTGGCCGAATCTCTTATATATATTTAAGTAGAGTCTTCCCCCTAGACTTTGCAACACGCTCCGGATAGTTCCCCCCTTAACCTATCCGGAGTTTTTTTATTTTCAGCGACTTTTGCGGAAAATGCCAGCCCGGAAAGCGCCGGCGGCGGCTGGTTCCCGACATTTCATCAAAAAAACCGGAGGGCCGGCGGCGGCGTCCAGCCGGCACCGCGGCTCACCGGACCATCCGCGGGCCCATTTCATTCGGTATCCAGGGAAAAAACGACTTCCCGCAAAAAGCGGGCCGCTTCCTCGGGCGGGGTGGGATTAATATAGAATCCTGTCCCCCACTCAAACCCGGCCAGCCGGGTCAGGCGGGGAATGATTTCCATGTGCCAGTGGTAATCGTACTCTACCGTGTCCCAATAAAAGGAACGGCGAGGCCGGGCATTCACATTGGGCACCGTGTGGATCATGAAATTGAAGGGGGGATCCCGCAAGGCCAGCTTGAGCCGCATCAGCACTTCCTTGACGATTCCGGCCAACGCCCGAATGCGGTCGGGGTTGATGGCGGCGAAACTGTGGCTGTGAACCCGGGGGATAATGAGCAGCTCAAAGGGAAAGCGGGAGGCATAGGGCGCGTAGGCCACGAAGTGATCATTGGTCGCCACGATGCGTTCCTGCTTTTCCAGTTCGTAATCGAGAATGTCGCAGAACAGGCAACGGTTTTTCAACTGGAAATGGGCTTTGGCCGAATCGAGTCCGTGGGCCACCGTCAGGGGAGTCACCGGCGTGGCGATGATCTGGGAATGGGAATGGCTCATGGTCGCCCCGGCAACCCGCCCGTGATTTTTGAAGATGAGGATGTACTTGAAGCGCTCGTCGCGGCTGAGATCATACCAGCGGGTCTGGAATACCTTGAAGACATCCTGCAGCCGGTCTACGGAAAAATCGGCCATCTGGTAATCGTGCCGCGGCGTTTCGATCACTACTTCATGGGCGCCGACTCCCCGCATGCGATCGTACACACCGACACCGCGTTTCTCCAGGTCGCCCTCGATCATCAGCGCCGGGTACTTGTTGGGCACAACCCGCAGCTCCCAGCCCGGACTATTGGGCGGACCATTGTTGGGCCGCAAGGCGGTGATTTCGGGGGGGGTTTTGTCTTCGTTTCCCGGGCAGAACGGGCAAAATCCATCCTGCAGTTCCTCGCGCGGCAGCTGGAAATCCCGGGGTCTCCGCCCGCGTTCCACGGAGATGATCACCCAGCGCTTCTGAATGGGATCATGGCGTAACTCGGACATGGCACCTCTCACTTCGTTGTGGCCCGGCCGGCGTTTCCGGCGGCTAGGGATACACCGGGAACCGTGTCAGGCACACGTGGCTCAGTTTTTTCTCTCTTCCTGTTCCAGTTCCAGGACCACCCCTGACCGGCAGCGGCCGCTCCGCACCGGCACCAGCAGGCAAATGGACAATCCCTGAAATGTCTTTTCCATCCGGTCGATGGCCAACGACACCGTATAGATCGGATACAGGGCCACGCAGACCTCATCCGGAAGAATGACGGTCACGCGGTACCCTTCCCGCTCGTTGACGATGTCCAGCCGGGACACGGCGGTTTCATCCCGCTGCTCGTCCAGGGCGAACCTTGCCGTCGACGGGCCGTTCAGCCGGCCGTACAAACGGCCGTCCTCGGGGCCGCTCAGCCCGAGGGTCCATTCAATGCCCAGCCAGCCGTCGAAGTCCGACGGTCCCTGCAGGTCGTAGTCCATTCGCAGGCAGGCCCCGCCCCGGGTCACATCCAGCGATTTGGCCAGACTGAAGGAATCGCGGCGGGCACGCATGGTCAGCGACCGCCCGGCCGCCGGCTCAAGGGAAAAAGGCGTGTCCCGGAAACAGGCGGACACGGCCTCCCGAACCGCCGCCAGCTCCTCGGCGACGGGGCAGCGGGCATATACGCGCTCCCGGGCGGACAACCGTTCCGTTTGGTCGAAGGCCAGATTGAGGTTTTCCCCGTCCCCCACCGCGATATCCGGCCTTACCAGACGGATGGCGCCCGTCGCCCGGGCCGTGAGATGGTACTTTTCCTCCCGCCGGGCGAGAGTGGCCAGCAGATTCACCCGGCGCGGCTTGAAGGACCACTCCCGCAGTCCGCCGCCCTGGCCCGGCACGACCACCAGAAAGGCGTCCCGGTCATCCACCATTACTTCCTCCCGGCCGTCCTGGTCGAGGTCCGTCAGACCCATCTCCGGACCGTTGGCAAAATCGCGGCCCGCCAGACGGTCCAGGCCCTGCTGGGCCGTCAGCAATTCACTGTAGGCGGCATGGCGCAGATGGGGGAAATACAAGCCGCCGAACACGCCGTGCCAGAACACATCGTTGCACTGGGACCGCAGCAGGGCGTCATACGCTTCGCCCGACCGCCGGCCGGCGTCGTCGAACCCGGCACTGACCTGTAATATGCGCTTCTGAAGGTGATTGCCTTCGGGGTAACGCACCAGAAAGTTCCGCCATATCCCCCCCCGAAAAAACGGCTGCAGTTCCGCCAGCGTCCCCTCCTCTTCAAACCGCTGACGCCAGCGATCATAGGCCTGGGCGCTCGCCGGGGGCAAGGCCCACTGTCCCATCTCCACGTACGATGCCATGGGCAGGGCCGCCCGCCCCGCCGGGGGACAGGTCTCATGATAATCCCGGAAGGTGGTGGTTCGCACCACATCCGGGGCCTCCTCGAGTCGGGCGAAAAACCGTTCCAGCCATTTCTTCCCATACACCCAGGTATGGGTCTGCGGCCAGGCGCCGAATTTTTCGGCGTCATCCATCATGACCGCCAACTTGCGCCCCTGGGCGTGCAGGCGGCGGAATTCCGCCATGACCTCATCCGGTTCCACCCACGGGATCAGGTAGCGCATTTTTTCACTGATGGGGAACACCGCCACCCGACGGTCCAGCTCCTCGGCGATGAAGTATCCGTCCACTTCGCGTTCAGCGAATCCCGAGGCGAAAAAATGGTAATCATCCAGGGCCACGTAGCTCACCCCGGCGTCGGCCAGGTCCGCCGCCAGAGACGGCTCCCACACCCGTTCCGCCAGCCAGGCGCCCCGGGGCGTGATCCCGAAGGTCTCCTCCAGGATGCGGGTCAGACGCCGGATCTGTTCTTGCCGGTCCCGGCGGGGAATGATGGGAAAAATGGGCTCATACAGGCCGCCGGTGAAAATCTCCAGTTGCCCGTCCCGGACCTTCTGCTGAAGCTCGGCCAGGTAGCCGGGTTGATGCTCGAGCAGCCAGTTCAACAAAAACCCGCTGCAATGCCAGACCAACCGAATGGAGGGAAACTTCTGCCATGTTTCAAGAAAGGGGCGGTAGGCCTGGTCGAAAGCCTCTTCCATGACCCAGCCGAAATTCCCGACCGGTTGATGAAGATGCACTCCCAGGATTATCTGCAGCGGCGGCTTGGGGTTGATCATCAGACGACCCAGTAGTACTTTTCGAGTTCATCGATGGCGATTTTTTGGGCGATGAAACCCTCGTGGGGCATCCGCTCCGCCAGATTTCCGTTGATATAGATGGCCAGGGCGAATTCCAGGATCTGATTTTCATGGACGCCGATCTCCGGCAGCGGAATGCCCAGCTCCACGATGGTCTGGACGCCCACCAGCGGGATGGACTTGCGCTCGGGCGCCTCTCCTTCGGACTTGAGCTGTATCCGTTCAAAGGTCAACGTTTTCTTGCTGTTGTCTTTCTCCATACGGAAATAGACATTGCCCGGCTTGCGGAACAGGATCTCCACGATGAAGGGGTATTTGCGGTCGTTCAGCAGCGCACTGTCCACATCCAGCCGGATGTAGAAGTTGTGGTGATCGAAACCGAAATGAAAGCCATGGAAAATCCGGTGAATCTGCTGCATCGTGGAAAAAGAGTACTGGTTCGAGAAATATCCTGCGGCCAGCCATTCGAAATAGTCGGTGATGCGGCCGTCCAGTACCGGGGTGAGCAGTTCGAAGGGCGGCTGCACCTTGTAGCGGCTGACCTGCTGGACAATGGGTTCGGCCAGTTCGGCCGGCGGCTCCAGCCCCATATGCTGCCAGGCGGCCTGCAAATGTTCCCGGAACAGCTGATCGAACTCGCGGTCATATTCGGAGTAGTGATCTTCGCCGTACCACCAGAACCAGTCGCTGCCTTCGGCGATCATCACTTCTTCATGGGCCCGGCTGATGGCCGCCGCGGCGTCGGGTTCACTCCGGTCTGCGGCCACGGAGATTTGCTCCAGCTTTTTACGGGTGGCGCCCAGCAGGTCCCAGGCGCGGTTCTTTTCCTGATGTCCGACCCAGGTGGAGAAGGTGCCGTAAATCCAGGAGCCGGCCTGCAGCCGCGTCAATGACGGTGCCTCCAGCCCCAGATCCAGGTATTCGGAAAACGTCACGGCCCGCAGGAACGGGCTGTCGGCCAGCTTGGCGTAGAACGCCCGCAGAAAGTCGATGCCGTTGGAGGGGTAGTATTCCCAGGCATTTTCGCCGTCCAGGATGATGGGCACCACATAGCGGTTCGCATCCTCCGGCAGCATTTTCCGGATCAGCAGCAGCCGGCTGATGAGATCGTTGGCCGCCGATTCCCCCTCATAGGTGGAATAGGTGAAACCAATCATATCGGAGAGGAGGTGATCGCGAAAGAAGAGGCGCACATCCCCCGCCGGTGTCTCGAAACGGTAGGGCGTATATTTCCGGTCCGGCGTGAAGGCGCTCCCCTCGCGCAACTCTCCCGACCGCCACAGCGACGCCTTCAATACTTCCTCGTCGGTGGCCAGCCACTCGATGCCCGCTTCACGCACGATGGGCAGGATCTCGTTGGACAGGGAACCTTCCGACGGCCACATGCCGCGGGGTTCGGCGCCGAAATGGCGCCGGTAGTGCTCGATGGCCTTGAGGACATGCCACTGGACGTCCTCCGGATGGTGATAGTCGTGGTGGGGCAGTTCAATATTGGGCAAGGCCTCCCGCGCGGAGTTGATATTGTGCAGCAGGGGCAGGATGGGGTGATAGTAGGGCGAGACCGACAGCTCGATCTGGCCGCTCTCCCGGGCGTCACGGTAAATGGGGATGATCTTCTTCATGAAGTCATCCTGGACGCGGAAAAGCGTTTGCTTGTCGTCCTCGGTGAAATGCCGCTGCTTGCGCATCAGGCTGTCGATCTCCGGATCACGCCGCAGGCAGTTGCCGCTCCACGCCAGGTTGTACCAGATCTGCAGGTCCCGGTAATCCTGCACGGAAAACTGGCCAGCCTTCTCTTTCAGGTTCTCCGCCTTGCCCACATGACCCCGTTTTTCGAACAGCTCCTTGTAGCGCGGGAAAGGCTGGATCATGTGGTCGAAGTTCAATGAAAAGAAATTTTTGAGCAGAAACAGTTTGTCGTCGACGGTCAGCTTGTCGCTCTTCTTCCGGCTGATGATGAGGAAGTCGTCTTCCATGGCCCGTTCGCTGTAATCCTCCAGCTGCTCCAGCAACGACGGGACGAGGTTGAAGGTGACATGGACCGGGGGGAATTCACGGACCACATCCACCATGTCGTAATAATCCTTCAGGGCATGCAGCCGAACCCACGGCAACAGAAATCCGTCCTGGCGGACCCGCCGGTAGATGGGCTGATGCATGTGCCAGAGGATCAGTATATACAGGGGATCATTTTTTTTGGGTTGAATGGCTGTCGGCATAAGTCAACACCTGTTGCATAGTGCGAAGATACAATGATAGCATTTAGATTCACGATTCCGAAGGCATTATTCACTTTTATTTCGCCCGTGAATCTGGTATAGTTTTGATAGTAAGATCAGCCAGAACAAGAATTTATGGAAAAGATTCTTGTCATTGACCAGCAGCCGGACGAAGTCATTCTGTATGACGGAAGCCGCCCGCGCTATGTGATCCGGGGCAACACGGTGTACCACCAGGACGCGCCGTTGTGGGAGATCCGGCATGTGGGCGCCTCCCTGTTTGCCGGGACGTGGCAGATCCTGTCCCTGCCGGACCACGAACCTCTCGCCGGCTATCGCTACGTCCACTCCTCGTTTCGCTACGGCGAGGATCTGAAACTCCGCCATTACGGCCTGGACCTCGAGTTCCTCTTTCGCCGGGTCGATCCCGAGAAGGACCGCTGGCTGCTCATCACCCAGACCGGGGAGAACATCCTGGAAGCCTTCCCGGGCGCCGGCGGCGGTGCGCTGGAATTCCACCTCCAGGGCAGTTGCAACGAGGAACCCCTCTGGCCCCTCATCTGCCTGCTGCTTTTCGACCGCTTGAGCTACGACCGGGTGTGAGAAGCACCGTCCACCGCACTATCCCGGAAACGATGCGCCGGTGATCCACCGGGCGAAGGGGTCAATCCCCCCAAAAAAAGAGGGCGGCCAGGCCGCCCTTACAGGTTTTGCGGACCGGCGGCCGAAACCGCCGCCGGACAACACTACTGGGTTCCGCGGATGCCCGTGTAGGCGCTCATGCGGGCGCCGAAGCTGTCCAGGTAGATCATGTGGCCGATGATTTCGCCGTCGGCGGCCACCTTGATCCAGGCGATCTCCGTGGCAATGTCGGCGAAAATCTCGCCGACACTCCAGTTCGCCTTGCTCTGCGGCCCCAGCAGATCCGTGTAGACACCCAGCTGGCTCCCGTCGGCGCCGAAGGCATGGATGGCCACATTGTTTTCCCGCCGTGAAAGATCCGTCACGCTGATGTAGGATCCCCAGGTGGCACTGCTGAACTCGTCGGGCGCAATCTTCACCAGCGGGAAGTAGAGCGTCGACGCCCCGTATTCCTGACCGACGATGCCGTCATACTGGTAGGGCTGCCCCGTGGATCCCCCGCCGGTCATGAACAACTCGAAACCGAGCAACGGTTCCATGGCACCGACCTTGAGGTAGGCGGCCTCCTGGAGCAGCTCCTTGGCGAAGAAATACTGCAGCGGCCGGGTCATCTGCTGGCGCGAAAGGACATTCACGCTCAGCGGATCGACGACGCTCATGCCGGCGGAATCGTACAGTTCCAGGTACACTTCCGTCGTCATGGTGCCCATATTGGAGAAGGTGACGCCGGTGAAGTATAGATCCGGATCAGGGATCTCGCTGTATATCAGTTGGTAGGGATAATTGGTCTGCCCTTCGTCCAGGGTCTGGATGGTGACAGTGGGAGTCTGGGAAGACGTTTCGCCCCCCGTGTTTTTCGCCTTGAGATAATAGGCGTACAGCGTATTGGGCTGCAACCCCGTGACCGTGTAATGGGTTTCGGTGGTGGTGGCGATATCGTACTCGAAGCCGCTGGTCTTGTCCCAGATCACGTAGGAAATATTCGGTTCGGGATTGGGATTCCACTCGAGGTAGATCTGCGAATCGCTGAGCGGGACCCCGTGAAAACCGGTCGGTGTGGCGGGACGGGCCTTGTCGCCGGACCCGGCCGCCTTGTTGGCCAACAGGGGATCACCGAACAGGTCCGTGGTCAGCGAGAAGGCCGGCAAGCCGGACAAGCCGTAGTCCTGGCTGTTGCCGAAAAGCTCGAAGCCATACAGCGGTTGCGACGATTCCACCTTGATGAAGCGTACCGTCGTCGGATCCACTTCATCGAACAGGAATTCAAGCAGACGGATGAATTTGCCGCCGGCCGGAATGTTCACCACTTCCGCGGTCAGATCGTAGCCATCCTCGTCGATGGCCTGCAGGGTGACCTCCACCGGCTCCATATGGGGATTGATCAACGAAATGCCCGTGTACCAAAGTTCTTCCACAAAAACCACGTACGGGAAGTAGAGGTCCATGGAACCGCGGGAAAACATGGGAATGGTCACGAACGTCTCGCCATCGGGTGTCCCGAAGGCCAGTACACCGCGCAGGGACGACTTGCTGACCACTCGCACCCAGAAATCCTGGGCCAGGGTTTCGGGGCTGAAGATGGCCGCGGCCTCCCCGTCATAGGATGCCCCGGCCGGAAAGGACTCCATCATGACTTCTTCCAGCCACATGCCGTTGGCGGAATAGGCGTTGAAATAGACGGGATTGTCGTCCGGGCCGATATTCACGATGGAGAACTGGGTCCACCAGCTGGCATTGCTGGCCACCTGGGCGCTGACCAGCGGCAGGGAGAAGGTGCTCTCCGTAACCTCGATGCTGGGCGCAGAATCATTGCCGGCATTGTCACGGGCCTTGATCAGGTAACGATAGGTGGTGACCGGTTGCAGATATTGATCCGTATAGGAATTGGTGGTCACCGTGGCGATGAGCTGATCATTGCGGAAAATCCGGTAACCGGCCAGCCCGCTGCCGCCCTGCTCGTCCGATACGGCCGCCCATTCCAGATGGATGCGGGTGTCATCCAGGGCGGTGGCCGTCAGATCGGGGGGGGCGGGGGGCGCTGTCTGGTCGAAGGGGGGTGTGGTGACCTCGGCGGTGTTGGAAAAGCCGGAAACATTCTGGGACAGATCGAAAGCCGTCACCTTGTACGAATAGGTCGTCTGCTCCGTCAGACCCGTGTCGGTGTAGCCGGGGGTCTCCACCGTGACCAGCAACTGGTTGTCCCGGTAGAGCTGGTATCCGGCCAGGCCGCTGCCGCCCTGTTCATCCTGCACGGGATTCCAGGTGATATCGACGGTGCTGAAGTCCTGGGCCGTGGCCGTCACGTTGGCCGGCGGCGGCGGGGCGGTAAGATCCTGGGCCTTGGTGCTCACTTCGGCAATATTGGAATAGCCCGACCGGTTGCCGGCGTTGTCATAGGCCCGCACGGCGTAGGTATACAGGGTTTGCGGCTGCAGATTGCCGTCCGTATAGGACAGGGACGTGGTGATGGCGATCATGTTCTGGTTGCGGAAGATCTCATACCCGGCCAGACCGCTGCCCCCTAGGTCCGTGACCGCCGACCAGCTCAGCTGCACCTGGCTGTCATTGAGGGCGACGCCCGACAGGCCGGCCGGCGCCGGCGGCGCCTGGGTGTCGTTCACCGGTGTGGTCACCTGCACCACCGACGTGGATGCCGACGTGTTGCCGGCGTTGTCCACCGCCCGCAGGCTGTAGCTGTACTGGGTCTGTGGGGTCAGTCCCTCGTCGGTATACGTGGTCTGCTGGGTGGAATCGATGAACACACCGCCGCGATAGATGTCGTACTCCTTGAGGCCGCTGCCCGAATCGGTCACCGGGTTCCAGGTCAATTCGACACTGAACGGCCCGGTGGGAACCCCGGCCAGATTGGCCGGAACGGGTGGCGCTGTCGTATCTGCAATATTTTCTGTTACTTGCAGCTGGGCCGAATATTCGGACCAGTTGCCGGTGGTGTCGTAGGCCCGCACCACGTACGTTTTGGACGTCTCGTTCCAGTCGTTGACGCGATAGTAGTTGAAATCGGAGTACCCCAGGGTGTAATAGGCCGGTCCGAAGGGCGTCTGTTCCACCTCATAGATGCGGTAGTAATCGATTACGATACCGTACGGCGTCGCCGAGGGATCCCACTCCAGATCGGCCCAGTTGTTGTAGGAGCCGGTACAGCGCAGATTCATGGGAATCCCCGGTTTGGGCACGGTGGTGGCCACCGTCAGCATGTTGGAACGAGTGGATTCCACATCCGCCGTGGAAACGGCCGAAACGGTAAAGTAATACGTGGTGCTGGGCGTGAACCCGTCCAGGAACTGGGACAGGCTGAAGGCGGTGAAGATCCGCACCCCGGTGGGGTCGCCCGTGGAGACGTGCTTGTAAATGTAAAATTTGGCGATGGTCACCCCGTTGTCGATGGGGGCGTCCCAGGCCAGGGTGATGGTGTCGTAAGTCACACTGGACGCCCGCAGGTTGCGCGGCGGATTGGGCGGATCGGATGACGCCGGGGTGGTGGCGGCGGCCGAGCTGGACTTGCCGGATTCGTTGCTGGCGCCGTCCACAGCGCTGACCTGGTAGGTATAGCGGGTATTGGGTGTCAAGCCCGTATCCGAATAGGAGGTCGACGTGCTGGTGGCATGGGGCGTGGTGCCGCCATTCCGGTAAATGCGGTAGAAACTGACGCCCGTGCCGGAATCGCTGGACGCGTTCCACGAGAGGTTGATGCGGCTGGAGCTGACGGCCGTCGCCGTCAGCCCGGTGGGCGTCGAAGGCGGCGTCACGTCCTCCACGTCGGCCACGGCCTCGACACTCAACTCGGAGATATTGTTGTAGTTGTCCCAGGCCCGGATCCGGTAATAGAGGGGATGCCCCGGATAGGTGACATTGTCTACATAGGTCGTGGACGTTCCCAGAACCTCGTCGTAATACTCGGAGAATTCGGACAGGCTTTCCCGCTTGTAGATTTCGTATTTCAGGATGCCGGAGCTGTCGGTGGAAGCCGTCCAGGAGACCGTCACCTGTGACTGGGCCTGGTTCCAGACGGCCGTCACGTTGCTGGGCGTCGTCGGTGGTGTGGAATCGGCCAGGGTGGTAGCCACGACGGTAGAGGACGCCGCCGATTCATTGCCGCCCTGATCCATTGCGGTCACGTAATACTGGTATTCGGTGTTCAGGGTCAGGTTGGAGTGGGTGAAATAGTTTGTCGTCGGGGTACCCACCACGGCAAACGTCTGCTGGGTCGTCTTTTTACCGTAGACCTTGTAATTGGCCACGGCGGTGCAGGTGTCCGCGGACACCGTCCATTGCAGGTAAATGGAGCTGGTGGTGATCTGACCCACCGGCGCCGACAGGTTTGACGGAGCGGTGGGGGCGACCAGGTCCAGCGTAACGGCGTTGGATGTGGCCTGCACCACGGTCGGGGCCGCCCCGACCACAAAGTCGCTGATGGCCACACTGACGGTGAACCCGCTCACGCAGTCCGCGCCCTGCAGCGTGACCTGGGCGAAGGTCACCTGGGAGCCGTTCATCTCAAAGTCGGTCAGATCGGCCTGGGCCGCGGCATCGTACAGGGTGAAATCCGTCGGCGTCACGGTGACGGTCACATTGCTCACGCCCGCGCTTTCGGAGCTGACGGGATACAGCATCCCGTACTGATCCAGAGTCTGGACCTTCATCTCGAACGTGTCCTTGGAAACAGAAGGGGTGAGGGTGACAGCGGCGGAGGTCAGCTCCGGCTCGGCCAGCTCCTGCTGCACCGAATCGCTGAGGACGTTGTTGCCGGCGTTATCCACTACCCGCAGCTTGTAGTAGTAGGTATAGCCGCCGGCCAGATTGGCATCCTTGTAGAAATACTTCCGGTTGCTGCCGGTGCCGGTGATCCGGAACCCGTCACTGTTCGCACCACCGAATTCGGGCGCGTAATCGGGAAAATAGGGCATCCGGTGATGCTTCCAGACCAGGTTGACGTCGTCGTTGGGCGTAAAATCGGGGCCGGAGGTGGAGCGGTACAGGGCATAGTACTTGATACCGGAACGATACTCACCGGTGGTGAATGCATCCAGGATCACCGGCCACTTCAGGTAGACCGTATTCATCTCGAAACGGTCGATCTGAAGCGCCAGCTGGTCCATGTCGGGCGGGGTCTGATCGGGCGCCTTGTTGTTCCGGTTCACTTCGGTAGCCAGCTGAAAAACGCCGCTGCTGCCGGTGGAGTACATATCGATGAAACCGTCACTGGTAAAATCGGTGAGAAAGGCGCAATTGTAGCCGTAATCGAAATAGGCGTCCAGCGTCTGGCCGACGTACACGATGTTGGTGAAATCGGTGGCGGAGCCGTCATTCCGGTAATAGGCCAGGGACGGCAGCTCATTGCCCACCATCACATCCAGGTCACCGTCACTGTCGTAATCCACCCAGTTGATGGTGACATTGGTTCCCGGAAAGCCGCTCGGCCGCGGCTGGGGGTCCCAGGGCTGCAATTTTTTCCAGTTGAGGCCAACACCGTCCACCCAGCTGTTGGGATCACTGCTGACATAATCATCGTTCCGCACATGGGTGGTCATCCCGAAGATATCCGAGTATTCCATGTCCAGATCGCCGTCCCCGTCGTAATCCACAAAGACCAGGGAGCTGATGCGGCCGTTCTGCTGAATGCCCAGGAAGGAGGTATCGGAATAGGTGGCGATGTGCACGACGTCATTGCTGGTCCATTGCGGACTGTTGGCCGTGCCCGAATTCTTGGTCAGACCGATGGTGCCCCGGTCGGTACCGAAAAAGACGTCCATATCGCCGTCGTAATCGATGTCCATGAAGACCGGCGCCAACACGTTCAGGTTGTTTCCGCCGAAGGGTACGGCGATGGCGTAAGTGTAATCCGGGGCTCCGGGTGACCCCTGATTGAGGTAGACCCGGAGGATGTTCTGTTCACCCAGCAGCAGGTCCAGTTCACCGTCGCCATTGACATCGGCGAAAAAGATGCGGGTGTTGGCGGTGATGGGGCCCGGAGCGGAATACAGGGAAACGGTGGCCAGCAAGAAACACAACATATACAAAAAATTCCGAAATAAATGGAATTTCATAAAGATCCTCCGCGTTTCAGACTCGTGAACATCTTAGCACAAAATCTTCAAAAAAAAGTGACAAACGTCACGCCAGCGTCAATCGGACAAGGACCGGATCACCGTGGCCTGGGTTCCCTGGTCTACCTCGCCCAGAACCAGCAACGGCTGGGGACTGCTCCAGCGCAGATAGGCGATGCCGCTGGGCACCTCGCCCCAGATGGCCTCGGGATCGAGTCGATGCACCGCGCCGATCCAGATCTCTTCGGGTGACTGGCCCGTGGCCAGCAGGTTGTCTTGGGCATCATAGGCTTCCAGGGTGACGTACAGGCGGTTGCCGGCCGGTTTGGCATTCACCACCAGGGCCAGTCCCTCCAGCCAGGGGAACCGGCCGGCGCTCGGGGCGTCCGCCAGCGTGAGCAGGGGATAGCCGCACATCATCTCCGCCCCGTCGCCGTAGAGCACGAACCCGGTGATGTCGCGATAGGAAGAGATGCTCAGGTAGGCGATGGGGCCGAAGAGCGGCGTGCCGAATTCGTCGATGAACATACTGTACACGTTGTTGACGTATTTCTCCCTGGCGTTCAGCTGAAAGGTCAGTTGCGCCGGGTTGAGGGCGCCGTAGGCGTTGCTGCCCCGTTTGTTAAGAGGCGTGATGGTCACCTGCGTGCCGCCGGTGCCCGGGTTGACCAGGGAAATACCGGTCCAGTAGCCGTCGGTCAGTGGCGTCCAGGGCGCCAGCAGACTCTTCGCTTTCTCGTGCTGTAACGGGATACCCTCGAACAGGGTCAGGTCATTGGTGCCAAAGAGTTCGAAACCGACCACAGCCCGGTCGGCGGTGATCTCGATCCAGCCGGCCTGGGCCAGGGTGCCGCCCGTGAACATGGCCCCCAGCATGTTGATGAATCGCCCGCCCCCCGGAATTTCAAAGGACACGGTTTCCCAGATGGGCGAGGCATCATCCTTGTGGTACGGTTGCAACGTCACCTGCGCCGGTTGATACGGATCGGTGTTGGCGATACTGACGCCCGTCCACCAGATGTCATCGACGGCCAGATGATTGAAGTAGAGCTCCCGGGCCCCTTCCGTCTGCAAGGGCATGGAGGCCAGGTTCCCGCCCATCTGCTCATGCTCGAAAACGAACACCCCCTCCAGATTCTGCCGGGAGTTGATTTTGAGCCAGCGTTCATTCTCGGCGGTGATATCCGGGAAAAAATCCTCCAGCGGCCCCATGACCAGCCAGTGGGCGGGCAGCTCCGGCCACTGGGGCGTGTAGTGCTGTTTTTCCACCACGCCCGGCTCAGTGTGATAGAAATGGTAGAAAAGCTCGTCGTCCTCGGCGGTGGGATTGCCGAGGGCCAGCCAGGTCCGCCAGCCGTCGGCGTTGACGACGTGGGGCATGTAGTGCGAACGGCCGGTGCGGATGACCTCCAGACCGTAGTTTCGCCGATTGGTCTGGGGCGCCACGGCCTGGATCTCCAGCAGGAACGTGTCGTCCTCCGTCTGGAGTCCGGCCTGCATCAGAATGCGGTCGGGCTCCACCACCCGCGCCGTGATCTCGTCGCCGGATCCGCGCCGGAGAATGGCCTGGGAATCGGCATCGATTTTCTGGTCATAGAAGGCAATGTCCACGGCCTCGCCCGCTTCCACCGGGATCGAGAAAAAATCGTCATCCAGCAGGCGCCCCAGGAACACATCGCCGTCCAGCGCCGCGGCGGCAGCCGGCGTGTCGTTCTCCTCCAGGCTGTCGTCGGCGATGCCGTTCTTGGCCGACGGCAGGACACTGTCCACAATGGTAAAGACACGATCCACGTCCAGGTGCGGATTGCCCGCCTGGCGGATGACCGTATCCCACAGCAGCTGGGGATGACTGGCGCTGGTCCAGCTGCCACCCACGATGTCGCCGCCCGACAGGGTAAGATCGTATGTGAATTGGGCGGTGGCGAAGGTGGTCCCGGTGCTGTCCGGCGCGACGTTGTCCACTCCCAGCCGCAGGACGGTGGTCACATGCCGGGTGTCGCCGTCATCCGTCCAGCTCATTTCATAGCCGAAGACGGGAAAATTCCAGACCTCTTCGCTCTGGTCGATCTCCACCACCAGGGCCTTGTCCATGTCACGGATATATTGCACCAGCGTCTGGTGAAAAATATGGGCGCCGTCTTCATCCGAATGGAAGAGAATCCGCGAACCATCGCCCTGGTGCAATTCCGTGAGGAGCGCTTTTTTGTCGCCGACTCGGAAATAGATCCCGTTGAGCTCCCCCGGCGCCGTCGGTTCCAGTTCGGCAACGGCCGCCGCGGCCCAGCCGTTGCAATGCCCCCACCACGACAGGGCGTCGGGGTCGTAATGGTGCGTCATCTCCCACTGCCACAGATCGCTGCGGGGGGTATCGCCGAAGGCGAAATGGTACTTGTCGTAAGGACCGAAAAACCGCTCCCAGTCGGCGTAGAACACCGGTTCCGGCTGGGAACGCCGCCGGGCCGCGCCCGTGGCCATCCCCCCATCCACCAGGGGCCACCAGAAACCGTTCCACGGCTGGACGGAGACCTGGGCGGTCTCCGCGCCGTCGGCCGCCAGCCAGGCGCCCGGCCACAACAGCAGCCAGGACAGCAGAAGGATCGAGCCTTTATTCATCAACCGGTTCTCCGTTCACGGAAATCACCCGGGCAGTGTAGGCGCCGGTCACACACTCGGACCACCAGGGCATGTCATGGCGCCAGGTCATGTGCCACTGCCGGTTGGGTGACCGCTGGTCGGTGATCACCAGCCGGATGACGTCGCCGCCGTCTCCCGGGCCGGCCCCGTTCGCTCCCTTGGCGACGGGCGTGCGCCACGACTGGAACAGGTAATCGGTGCGAATCCGCTGTCCGTGACCCAGTTCCACGCGTTCGGCGAACGTCGCGGCGCGACTTTTCCGGCCGGGTTCGAGGCCGGGCCAGGCAAACTGCAGCGGCATGACGCCCAGCGGCTGGAGAAACCAGGGGCGGGGCTCATCCGGCAGGCTTACGTATTCGCGCCAGCGACCCTGCCGGAATTCGCGAACCCGCACTGCCATGATCCGGCCGCCGACCGGGTCCAGTAGAAATTCAGCCTGGTCAGGGGTCCGGCCGTCCAGATCCTGCACCCGGATCCGCCACCACTCGCCGCCAGCGACCTGCTCCGCGCCGACGGTCTCAAAAAGCCATTGCACCACGACGGACTTCTCCTCATCGACGGCCATGACGGGGTAGACGGTCTCCACCACCCACCGGTCGGGAACCGCTTCCGCCGCGCGGACCCCCACGGCCAACGCCAGCCAAACCAGCCCGATGATGCAGGTGCGGCAAACACACCAATAGTTCACGTGGCGAATCTCCTTACTATATATGCAACAGGGGAAGCCCCCTATTTCTTTTCAGACTCGTCGGTACCGGACTTTTCCTTTTTGGTGGATTCTTCCTTCTTTTCAGTTCCGGCCGCGTCCCCTTCCCTGGGGAGTGCCTTTTTCTTCCGGGTGGCCGGATTGTCCTTGTTGATCATGTATTTGTACTTGTCGGCCTTGGATACCTGGCGGGATTTGCCGGAGGCTTTATCCTGGGCCGCATTTTTCTGTTTCTCCGGATCGGTCGGCAAAGTGGAGCCGTGGGGCAGGACATCCGGCTTCTGGCCGGTCCCGGTCTCAATCCGCTCGGCGGCATTCTGGCCGGGCTGGAAATCCTGGCGATAGCGGGACATCATCGCTCGCATCTTTTCCAGAACTTCAGGACTGATCTCCCGTTTTACCTGGCGGGCGGCAGCGGCCGTCTCGTCCTCGGCCTGGAAGGGATTGGTTTTCTTGAAATCGTAGCGCCATTCTCCATCCTCGAACAGCCACGACTGCTTGACCAGCACGTTGTCCATCTCATACCCCATGGCCTGGCCGTTGCAGGAAATCACTACGCGGGCATAGTCCAGCCGGCTGGGGTCGAGGGAGATTTCCGCCAGATCGTACCGGGAATACTTGATGTTGCTCATCCGGACGAACTGCATGAGGCTGTATTGCGCGCGGGATTTCTGGCTCAGCATGGCGTAACACTGGTCGAGCTCATCCTTCGACTTGTGCTGCCAATATTGCTGGATCCGTTCTTTCAGGGCGGCCAGGCTGTTGGTGGCGGGCGCTTCCGGAGCGGGCGCCGGCGGGGTTTCGTCGACGACGGCGGGTGGCGGATTCTCCGCCGGGGGTTCGGTTTCCGTCTGGGCACCGGCCCAACCCGCCACGAGCCACAGCAGGCAACCGGTGGTAACTGTCAGGTGTAGAAAAAAGCGGCGCATAGGGTCTCTCCCAAAAAAAAATAAAACGGGCAGCATTGTACCATAACCATGCTACCCGTTAAAGATGAAAAAGGATGGCCGCCGGGCGGCCATCCACCAGCATTTGCTGTGACTACTTGGACCAGATGGGACCCACCGGGCTGACCCACAGGCCGTCCTCAGCGCGGGCCTTGTAGCCGTAGGCCTGCACACCGTCACCCATCAACACGAAGGAGTCGATGTTGTACCAGGTGCCGGTTTCAGCTTCGGCGATCCCGTACGGGGGATCCTGCACGAAGACATACAGGATGGCACTCATGGGCCGGTCGGCGAAGGTGAGATCGCTGCCCAGGGGCGTCGCCAGGCTTTCCAGCTCGGCGATCTGGCGCAGGAACAGCTCGTGGCCGCCCAGCGCCGGGATCTCCACCACCCACTCGGAACCGTCTTCCTCGTAGATGTAGAGCAGGCCGCCCAGGGTCGGGACGTTGGCATAGTTGGTGATGGCCACGCCACCCCACCAATCCACCGTCGGGCTGTTGACCGGGGGCAGGAAGGGATACCACAGCGTCAGGTAGTAGTTGATGGGATCAGACGGCGGAGCGCAACCCCACACGTAAGCCACGATGAACTTCATGATGGGATCGACACCACCGGTGTTGCAGAACGTATCCGGCGGATAGTAGTAGATGTTGACATAGATCGGATAGTTCTCGTCACTGGGCACGTCTTGCATGCAGCAGGCGTCATAGATCACGTAATCCAGGTCCACCAGCACGCAGAGCGGCTCGTCGCGCAGCATGGAGAGCATGTCCGGCACATCCGGATCCATGGTGTCATTGAAGTCGATGCGGATAGTGGTGTCATTCACGATTGTCACGGGCAGAGAAGCCGGGCCATAGGTGCCGCTGGGATCGATGAGCAGGGCTTCGGGAGACGCGCCCATGCCGAATTCCGGATCCAGGCAGTAATCATCGCCCAGGGTGACGGTGAGGTAGCCGTCCACTTCAAACAGGTAGGGAACCTGGGAGCCGGGGGTGCAGAACTCGGTGATGGCGAACCAGTTGCAGTCGCCGTCATTGAACCAGATGTCGCCCCATACCGGGAAGTCGATACAGGCATCCAGCTGGAACTCGTCGGCCGGGCAGTCATCGCCGTAGGCCGGGCCATGATCGCAGGGCACGATGTTGCAGTCATCACCCTTGGTCGGCCAGTACGCGTCGATCTCGCACTCCTGCATCAGCTCACCGCGCTGGGCGATGGCCGGGTTGGAGGGCTGGAAGTTGACGGGGTAGGCCGTGGTGAAGATGATGGCATCGGGATCATCAAAGGTATCGGGGCAGATGGCGCTGGTGATGTAGTTGTTCAGATCGAAGGCCACAATACCGATGTGGTGGAAGTCGCCCAGGAATTCGCCCGGGGCGCAGCCGTTGTTGTTGAAGTTGAAGCAGAGGCGCGTGTCGGCTTGGGTCCAGGCGTTGTTCCACCAGTTGCTGTTGAGGCGGTCGATGGGCAGGGCGCCGCCCTCGATGCCGATGGTCACGCGGACGCGCCGTTCCGTGCTCAGGTTCCAGTTGTACATGCTGTCGACAAACAGCAGGTCAATGAAACTGGGCCGCCATTTGTACAGGCTGACGGCTTGTTCAGCCATGTTGAAGAAATTGGCCACACCACCGGCGTCCTTCTCCACAACCAGCGTGGCCGGAACCCAGTTGGCCCAGATGGTGGTGGTGCCGATGGAGTGAACCTGCACGCCACCGGTGAGCTGCAGACGGACGATGACATAAAACTCGGTGGAGCACTGGGCGCCTCCGGGCGGCTGGAATTCGTTTTCCGAAAAGATGAAACGAATCTGACCAACCCGCCAGAGGCCGTCGCAGTCAACCAACGGCGTCGTGGTCTGCACTTCGACCGTGGCGTATGTCCACATAGCGCAGAGCACGAGGACCGCGGCAGTTAGTAAGAACCTGAAACGTCTCATAAGTTGATCCTCCATAAGGTAGTTGTTAATAAGACACAAACGATATAAGTTTCCCTAGTTCAGTTTTCACAGTATAGAGGGCCGCGTCATTGAAAAGTTGCTAAAAAATTTCAATTCCTTTGACAAACACCTGCACTCCCTGAAAGTTGCCTTATACTATGTCATGAATAAAGGCATGTCAACCTTTTTTCTGCGGGTTGCCGGCACAGATATCATCCGTAAAATATGGCAGAAAGAAGCGCCGGATCCTCCCCCAAAACGGGCGTCCCGTCGGGTGCCCGATCAGCGGTCCGGCGGCGACGGCAAGGGGAAGCTATTTCCGGAAGCCGGGGCGGATGGCGCCGGCCGCCGGTGCGGGCGGGGCGTGCCGCCCAGACGGTCCAGCAGGCTGCGGGCATTGGTCGCCTCGGTGGGGGCGAGACCGAAGGCCAGGGCGGCTTTCAGCCGGCGGACCACCACATCCTCGGGCACCTGCTGCCGCCACAGGATCAGCGCCAGATAGTAATTGGCCATGGCGGCGTGGGGCGGACGGCCCTGGGGCAGGTCCCGCTGGGATTTCCAGATGAATTCCTTGGCTTCGTCCAGCCGCTCCAGCGCCAGCAGGGCCGTGCCCAGGTTGTAGTAGATGGAGGAACGCAGCACGGGACTGATGACGGCCTCACTGGCGCGCGCCTTCAGGAACCAGGCGACGGCCTCTTCGTACTGCCCCTGCTCCGCCAGGACCCGGCCGAGATCATTGTAGAGGATGGGAAAATTCTCCCCGCCCTGCCGGTAGAGATCCAAGGCCGCCTGGCGCTCGCCGGCGGCCAGATGGATTCGGGCCAGCCGCTGGTAGGCGTTGACGTAATACCCGATTTCACGATTGATGATTTCCCGGCGGGTCCGGCGCCGGGAGGTCCAGAGTTCCGTGATCTCCTCCACATCCATGTCCTCGCGTTCAAACCGGACGGGTGTCGCCACGATGGCCCGGTAATGTTCCGCCGCCGCCGGCCAGTTCCCCTTCTCAAAATGGGAATTGGCCATATAGTTGTTGGCCCGCACGCAACGGGGCGCCAACTCCAGCACCTGCCCGAACAGTTTCAGGTCATTGGTGTAGGCCGGCATGTGCAGTATGCCCGTCACCGCCAGGAAAACACCGAACAGGAAGCCGACGGCCACAGCCGCCCCCCGCCGCCGTTCATAGAGCCCCTTCAACCCCAGGGCGACCAGCACACAGAAGCCCGCCGAGGGGAGATACAGGTAATGCTCGGCCAGCAGCTCGTGGTGGGGGACGATGTGGGACATGGGCAACAGCGTGGCGAAAAACCACAGCCCCCAGAAAGCCGGGGTGAAGCGGCCGCGCAGGGCCAGGAACACCAGCCCGCCCAGCAGCGCCAGGACGCCGGCCAGGGCGGCCAGACCGAGGGCATCGCCCCAATGGTAGGCGATGGGGAAGGAGTCGTAGGAATAATCCGCCCGCAAGGTGACGGGGGCCACCATCAGAAAGAGGTAGTACCAGTAAATTTTGGCCACCGTCAGAAAATTGGTAATAATGTCCCCGCCCCACCAGCCGATCTTGCCGGTGATGGTCCGGCCGAAGGAAAAGTAGGCGGCCAGCAGCAGGCCGGCTCCGAACATGATCCCGTAAATGATCTTGCCGCGGCGCCAGATTTCCCGCCACCCCGCCCACAGGGAGGCTGGCACGGATTTTTCACGGTGGTGCCTGAGCTCGTCCAGATAATCGTACAGAAAAATCAGGAGCGGCACCACGATCCCGGCCTCCTTGGAGAAAAATGCCAGCAGGAAAAAGGCGACGACGGGCAGCCAGAGCCATTTCCGGCCGGTGCGGCGGTACTGCAGATAGCTCCAGAACGACAGGAGTGAGAACATGGCGGCCAGCAGGTCACGGCGCCCGGAAATATAGACGGCGGCATCGATATGCACCGGATGAAGGGCGAAGAATGACAAGGCGACCAGCACCACTCCCACCCGCAATCCCATGGCCCGCAGGACCAGCCAGAGGGCCCCGATGACCATGAGATGGTAGAACAGGTTGGAAAGATGAAAGAACAGCGGCTGGCCGCCGCCGATGGCATAATCCACGGCGTAGGTGATGGTGCGTACCGGCCGGTAACTGATGGGATTGAGCATGCTTTCCAGCGCCAGGGGGAGGGAGCGGATGAAGGGGTTTTCGGCGACCAGCATGTGATCGTCGAACACGAAATCATAATCCAGGCAGGGCAGATACAGGAAAAACGCGCCACAGAGAATCAGCACCAGCAGCCACGGCGCCAGATGCTCCAGGCGGGCCGCAGCGGTGACGGGCGCAGCCGGTGCAGGGGCTGGATGTTTTTTCGGCCGGGTCCGGGGTTTACTTTTTTTCATCGGGCAAACAGCGACCGGAAACGAACAGGCTGACTTCCTCCAGCTCGGTGACAATGGTCAGGTTGGAATCGTATCGCCCCGGCGGCATGGGGCCCACAAAGGCAACCTTGATCACGCACGTCTGAGCATTGTTTTCAACGATTTCCGGCTGGATATACGAAATGGTGCTCGATACCGACTGGATAACGAGCTTTTCCCCGTCGCGCCTGGATATCCGCAAATGGCGCCACGGGTTTTCCTCGCTGACCCGTTTTTGAAAAAACAGGTGCTGGGGCTGGATGACCAGTTGCGATTCGCGCCGAAAATAGACGGGCACCGTAATCTGCGGGAAATCCTCACTGCTGGAACGAATGGTGATGGCGTCGCTCTTCCGGAATTCGGCGGCGGGGGCCATCGTGAAGGAGATGGTGGTCTCCCGGCCTTCAGACGGTCCGGCCTGGGGCACGACCACCCCCTGGTCTGATTTTACCTCTTTTATTTTCAAAGGTTTTTCGCCAAGCGCCGTCAACCGGATTTCACCGGTGTAGCCCTCTTTCACCGGCCAGTCCAGCTTGACGGCGTGGGGCGACCACTCCAGGTCCGTGACCACCTCCGCCCGCACGGTGAGCTTGACTTTGGGGTTGTCCGGATCGTTGCTGTGGACAAAAAGATACTTGAAAGCGATTTCCCGCTGATTGGGGGCGGTGTAGGTCACCCTGAGATCCGCCCCCTCGCCGGGGGGGATCTGCTTCTCGGTCAGCTGGGTCACGGTGCAGCCGCACGTGGCCTTGATGTCGGTGATGTCCAGGGGACTGCCCCCACCGTTGTGAATATGAAACGAGAATTCGCGGGTGGCACCGATCTTGAAGGATCCCAGGTCGATGTATGTCTGGTCGAATTCGATCCGTGGCGGTTCAGCGGCGGCCACGAGCCCACCCAGTGCCAGGAGCAGAAGAATCGATACCGTTATTGTATGCATCATTTTTTGCCTTTCTTTTGGGGGATGGCCATGGACAGATCGGCACCTTTCTCGTGGATGGAAAGACGGAGCGGAACGGTCACCGTCTCCGGGCCGATCCGGACCAGGATCTCGCCGGTCCGGAAGCCGGTGGCCTCCGCGGCGGCCGCCTCCACCCGGACCACGTTGGCCACCTCGCCGTTCTTGATCACGGTCGCCTGGATACTGGCCTGGGAAGAGTCCACGCCGGTAATGGTAAACCGCCGGCCCTTGTTGTTCTTGATGATGATGTCGCGCTGCACACTCTCGCCGGCCCGCGTATACAGGAAAAGGCGCGGCGGTATGACGGCGTATTCCTGGAGCAGCCGCAGAAAGACCGGCAGCTGCAGCTGCGGATAGGATTGGCTGGTCGTCTCCAGGCGGATGAAAGAGTTGAGGGTTTCACCGGCGCCTTCGTCCAGCCGGCCGGGGACGTAACGGACCACCAGCCGCGTCCGGCCATCGTCCAGCGGCTGCGCTTCGGCCGACAGCCACGGCGCCCCGCTCCGGACTTCGGTGATCCGGAATGTCGCCGGGTCATCGGGGCGAAAATAGACCTCCTCCTGGACCGGCTGGTCCGGCGGCTGGTGATTCCAGCGCACGGAGTAGGGCGCGTATTCCAGATCCGTGACGATCTGGCCAGTCACGGACAGGGTGACCACCGGCTGCCGGGGATCGTTGGTCTGGATCATGATCTTTTTGACGGGATCTCCCGGCTGGCGGCTGGTCCGGTAGCGGACCTCCAGGGATGAGGCTTCGCCGGGCGACAGCGATTTGCTGGCCGGTTCCACCACCGTGCAGCCGCAGGTGGTGCGGATCTCCCCGATCTGGAGCAGGCTGCCGCCATCGTTGCGAAACACGAAGCGGTGCACGTATTCCTGCTCCGGGGCAATCTCGCCGAAATCATGGTCGGTTTTTTCGAACACCACACGCGGCGCCTCGGCCGCCACCGCCAGGGCCAGAAGCGTCCCGCCCGCCATGACCACCGTCAGCAGCGGCCGCCACCAGCGGCCGCGGACTTGCCGAATGCTCATACCTACCTCCCGCAGGTCCTGAAGTCTTTAAAAATAGTATCTTTTCTGCTGCAATTCAACCTTTTTTGTGTTCCGGCGGCCGGGTTTCCACCACCGCTCCGCCGCAGCGATGGCGACAGAGATGAAGATGCAGGCGATGGGCAGCTGGACGACACGGATTCACCGTTGTCCTGTTTTACACCGTGCCGGGGGTCCCCATGCCGCCGGGGCCCGCCCGTCCATCATTCCCCTTGATCCGGGAATGCCCTGCCCCTATAATCACGGCACCCGCCCGCGGCGACCGGGTGGCACCGTAACGGCCGGAGTCGGACGCATGAAGATTCACCTCATCAGCCTGGGCTGCCCCAAAAACACCGTCGACACGGAAGTCATGCTGGGCCACCTCCTGCAGGCGGGGCACGCGGTGGAAACCGACCCCCGGCAGGCGGACATCATCGTCATCAACACCTGCGGTTTTATCCAGCCGGCCAAGGAGGAAGCCCTCGACACCATCATGGCCGCCCTGGACCTGAAGCGGAACCGGCCGCAGCTGCGGGTCGTGGCCACCGGCTGCCTGACCCAGCGCTACCGGGCGGAGCTGGCCCGGGAAATCCCCGAACTGGACGCCATCCTGGGCGTCAACGAACTGCCGGACATCGTCGCGGCGGTCCGTGGCGACCGGCGCCCCGCGCATGACGCGCCGCTCTACCTGTACGACCACCGCACTCCCCGTCATCGCATCACCCCGCGGCATTACGCCTACATCAAGGTCTCCGAAGGCTGCTCCCGGAGGTGCTCCTTCTGCGCCATCCCCGCCATCCGCGGCCCCTTTCGCAGCCGCCCGCCGGCGGACATCCTGGCCGAGGCCGACACCCTGCTGGCCGAGGGCGTTCGCGAGCTGATCCTCATCGGCCAGGACACCACCGCCTACGGCGGCGATCTGGCCGAGCCGGCCACCATCAGCCACTTGCTGCGCGAGCTCGACACCCGATCCGGCGAATTCTGGATCCGCCTGATGTACGCGTACCCCACCGGCATCAGCGAGGAGCTTCTGGCCGTGATGGCCGGCGGGAGCCATATCTGCCCCTATCTGGATATCCCCCTGCAGCACGCCCATCCCGACATCCTGCGCCGGATGGGCCGCTCCGGCAGCGGCGAGCGCTTCCTGGCGCTGCTGGACGACATTCGCCGGATGGTCCCGGGCTGCACGCTGCGCACCTCCCTCATCGTCGGCTTCCCCGGCGAAACGGAAGCCCATTTCCGCCACCTGGAGGAATTCGTGCGGGCCGCCCGCTTCGATCACCTGGGCGTATTCGCCTATTCCGACGAAGAGCAGACCGCCGCCTTCGCCCTGCGCCCCAAGGTATCCACCCGTCGCGCCGAGGACCGTCGGCGCCGCCTGATGGAGATGCAGGCCGCCTGGCTGGCCGGGCAGGCCCGGCAGCGCCTCGGCCAGGAGTACCCGGCCCTGGTGGACGGTTACTCCCGGGAGGCCGACTGGCTCATCGAGGCGCGCACACCCGGCCAGGCCCCGGAGATCGACAGCGTGGTCTATTGCACCCGCGGCGATCTGGAAGGGATCCGTCCCGGCGATTTCATCACCCTCCGGCTGCAGGAATACGTCGGCTACGACTACACCGCCGCCGTTGTCCGGTAACCTGGCGGCCCGTTTTTCATCTACAGTATATGGAGGCCCCGGCCAGGGATTCACTCCCTATAACTCACCGGAACACCTCACACGATTTGTGGTTGTCTGGACCGGCGAAACTCACTATAATGGCCCAGATCGCCGCAGAAAGGGACAGATTCAATGACGACAAGAACCCTACGCCTCCTGTTGTGCCTGACACTGGTCCTGACGGCTGTCGGCGGCGCCACCCGTGCGGCGGCGGCCGAAGGTCCGGCCGGCCAGCAGGAGACGGAACAGCTCCCCGGGGCCGTCATCAAGGCCCGGGTGTTTTTGGTCAACCTCTTCGTTACCGCCCTGGACGACGACAACTATGTCCGGGACCTGATGGAACAGGATTTCATCGTCTATGAAGACGGCGAACCCCAACCCATCAAATACTTCAACAACCTCAGCGAATCCAAGGATCTGCCGCTGACCATCATCATGCTCATCGACACCAGCGGCTCGGTGGTGGACAAGCTCCAGCAGGAGATTGCCACGGCTTCGGCGTTCCTCAAGCATATTCTGCGCAAGAACAAGGATCTGGCCGCCCTCATCGGCTTTCACTCCGAAGTGGAGCTCCTGCAGGATTTCACCGACGACCCCGATCGGCTGGACGCGGCCCTGAGCCGCCTGCGTCCCGGGGGCAACACCTCCCTGTACGACGCCATTTACCTGGCCGCGGAGGATATGCTGCGCGGCGAAGCGGGCCGCAAGATTATCGTGGTGCTGTCCGACGGCGCCGACACGTCCTCCCGCGTCAAACAGGAGGAGGCCATCCGGGCCGCCCAGAAGAATGACGTGCTGATTTACGGCCTGGGCGTGCGTTCGCCCCGTTTCCAGTCCGATTTCCGGGCCCTCAAAAAATTCACCGAGGAGACGGGCGGCAAGTTTTTCTCCGTCAAGGCCTCCATCCAGACTCTCCGCAACACCTTCGATCAGATCATGACGGATATCCATCACCAGTACAACATTGCCTATGAGCCCCGCAACCAGGTGCGCAACGGCGAATATCGCGAGATCAAGGTCAAGGTCAAGGGACGTCGACTGGACCTTTATTATCGAAACGGTTACTTTGCTCCGGAAGATTAGGGGCCCCGAGTATGCTGGTTAGCTTTCTGGTCGGGCTGGCCACCGGTTTTGGCATGGCGATCCCGCCAGGTCCGATCAATTTCGCCATCTTCGAGAAGAGCATCCACGGCCAGAAGCGGGTGGCGTTCCGGCTGCTGGGCGGCGCCCTGGCGGGTGATTCCATTTACTGCCTGCTGGCCGTGGTCTACCAGTTGTCCACCGAATGGCTCCGCGTCGTCAAGCTGGTTTTCAGCGGCCTGGGCGGCGCTTTTTTGATCGGGCTCGGCGTCTATTACATCTTCTTCAAAAAGTCACCCTGCGTCCTGGAGCCACCGGTGGAGATCGAAAAGGCCCATCACGGCCATTTCATCACCGGGCTGCTGTTCGCCCTGTCCAATCCGTTCTTCATCGTGGCCCTGCTGGCCATCACCGAGCTCTACTATTCCGTCTCTATCCTGGAGCCGGATATCATCATGAACGTCCTCTTCATCCTCGGTTTTCAGGGGGGCGCGTTCCTGTGGCTGTCCGGCATGGGCAAGGTGGCTTCCCTGAACCAGCATCATTTCACCAAGTCCCGGACCGTGATCCAGCGCCTGTGCGGGCTGGCGTACATCGGATTCGGCACCTACATGCTGGCCAAATTTCTGAAACTGGTCTGGCTGTAAAATCCCCGGGCCGGCGCCCCAGCCCGGGATGGAAAAACGACGCGCGTCACGGAAGGAGAACATATGCCGCATCATCCGAAAAAACATCGCGGATACCCCCTGCAGGCCGAGCCCGTCACCGGCCGGGAAACCACCGCCGAGCTGCTGTCCCGGACCTACCTGTCCTACGGCGGCCGGGAGATCCGCCACGCCTACGAGCTGCTTGTCCGGGCCATCCGCGAAAACCACATCATTTTCCTGACGTTCTCCGGCGCCCTGACCCCGGCCGACCTGGCCCGCGGCTGCATCAACCCCCTCATCGAGCGCGGGATCATCGACGTCATCTGCACCACCGGCGCCAATCTGTATCACGACGTTCACCGCAGTCTCGGCTTCGTGCTGGAGGAAGGGACGCCTCACGTGGATGACCGCACGCTGCGCGAGGAGCGCATCATCCGCATCTACGACATCTTTTTCGACGAAGACGTTCTGCTGGACACCGACCGTTTCTTCAGCGAGGTGATGCGCCAGCCCGAATTTCAGCGGTCCATGACCACCGCCGAGTTCCATGACCGGCTCGGCCAGTACGTGACGGAACTGGAGCGCCAGCGCCGCGAGCCGGTCCATCCCAGCCTGCTGGCCACCTGCTTCCGCCACCGTGTGCCCATCTTCTGCGGCGCGCCGCAGGACGGCTCCATCTTTCTGAACGCCGTCAAGCTGAAAAAGGAGGCCCCCGACACCTTCCGCTTTCAGCTCGACGTGATGGAGGATGTCTTCGAGTTCTCGGCCTACCAGTACTGGGCCAAAACCCAGGCTCCCGGCAAGATGACCATCCTCATCCTGGGCGGCGGGGTCCCCAAGAACTACACCTTGCAGGGCGAGCCGCTGCTGAGCCAGATCTTCGGCATCGACACCGAGGGCTTCGACATCGACATCCAGATCAGCGACGCCAACGTGCACACGGGCGGGCTGTCGGGCTGCCCGGCCTCGGAGGGCCACACCTGGGGCAAGACGTCGGCCGACTGCGTCATCAACAGTATTTTCTGCCACGGCGACGTCACCCAGATCTTCCCCCTGCTGACCCACGCCGTGGCCCAGCAGGACCTGCGCAAGGAACCGCGCCGCCTGGCGGACCGGCGGGCGGACGTCCTGGAGAACCTGCGCGCCGCCCTGCGAAACAGACAGTAAGGAAGCCCTCAAAACGTCATTCCGACGCCCCCCAATCGCCGCCTGATCGGAGGCGAGTTACTTCTTCGGCTCCCAGAGGATCACGTCGGCGGGCACCGCCAGGTGCCAGTTCCGGTCGCAGAGGGGAACGATTTCCTGCCGTTCCTGGATGTACTCGATGATGAGGTTGCGGATGTCGGCCGAATCGGTCTTCACCACCCGCGACCGCTTGAAGGCCTCGTAATGCCCGCCGCCGGCGGCCTGGTAATTGGTCACCGCCACGGTGTATTCGGCGTCGGGATCCAGCGGCCGCCCGTCGCGCTCCAGGTAGACCACGCGCTCGCCCGGTGGCCGGGTGGGGTCGATGGCGTAGTTGGCCCCGGCCAGGGTGTCGAAATTGTACTGGCGGAAATCCTCCTGCCGGTGGATGTCCAGCTCGCCCTGCTCGGCGTCCCAGGCCGGCCGGTCGTAGAAGCGGGCGGCGTGCTCCAGGGCGGCGCGGATGTCGCGGCCCGTCATGGCCAGGACGACGGGGGTATTTTCATAGATGTAGAAACGGTAGATATCGCGGACGGTAATGGGCCCCGCCGGAATGGTCATCATGCCCCGGGGCAGGTAGGCCACCATGCTCATGTCGGCGCCCGTGTGGCGGCGCAGGACCGTGTGCACCAGGTCCAGCAGGGCGTTGTCGCCGGCGAACACCCCGTCGCTGCTGAAATCGGCCCCGGCCGTGCCGATCTCCGACCGGATCCAGGCCGTCACCTGTTCATGGTAGGGGGCGATGAGGCCCTCGACGGCCGGATCGGCGGCTATTTTCTTGCCCATCTTGATGTTGTCGCCATGTTTTTCCGCCAGAATCCAGCCATCCCCTTCCGGCCGGAACAGGAGATGAATGCGGGTGACATAGCCGCCCCAGCGCCCCGGCTGGGAGACCAGCACGCCGTTGACCAGCCGCGGCGGGATGTTGCGGTGGGCATGGCCCGTCATCACCACGTCCACGCCCGGCACCTCGTGGAGCATGGCCCAGGCGCGGTTTTCGTAGCCGCTGTCGTTGGCTTCGCCGGTTTCGAGGTCCGCTTCGAAGCCCTCATGGGTGTTGACGATGACGGCGTGGCAGCCTTCTGCCTCGCGCAGGTGACGCACCCAGTGCGCCGCTTCCTGCGCCGTATCCCGGAACTCCAGGCCGCGATAGTTGTCGGGGCTCTCCCAGTTGGGGATGTTGGACGTGGTCAGGCCCAGGATCCCGACGCGCACCCCATGGAACTCCTTGACGATATAGGGGCGGAAAAAGGGTTCCGCCTGGCCCGTCTCGTACGTGTTGGCGGAAAGAAAGGGGAAGCCGGCCTCGTCCCGGCAGCGCAGCAGGACATCCAGCCCATAGTTGTATTCGTGGTTGCCCACGGTCATGGCGTCGTAGCCCATGAGGTTCATGACGGCCGTCATGGGATTGGGCCGGCTGATGTCGCGCCGGGCGAAATAATAGGTCAGCGGGGTTCCCTGGATGGTATCGCCGTTGTCCACCAAAATCACGTGCGGGTATTGGGCCCGCGTGGCCGCCACCAATGTCGCCGCCCGGGCCAGGCCGACGTCGCTCGGCTCTTGCCGGAAATAGTCCCACGGCAGGACATGGCCATGGACATCGCTGGTCTGCAGAACCACCACCTCCCGGGTGACCGCAGCGGATTCCGACGCCGCGGGCGTCGCCGTCAGGAGAACCAGTCCCAGCAGCCAGCCGAAACAGATAACGACACAGGGGATCCTGTCATGCCTCATCATCGGTGTTCCTCTCGTTCTGCAGATAATCGTAGACCTGTCGCCCGGTCCGGGGCCCCAGCACCAGCCGCAACTCCTCCAGGGGCGCGGCGACGATCCCCGGCCAGGTGCCGAAATGGCGCATCAGCCGCTGGCGCCGGTGCGGTCCGATACCGGGGATTTCGTCGATCCGGGACGCCAGCGACGCCTGCTGGCGACGACGCCGGTGAAAGGTAATGGCGAAGCGGTGGGCCTCGTCGCGGATCCGCTGCAGGAGTTTCAGCTCCGGCGAGTGGCGATCCAGCCGCAGCGGCTCCGGGTACCCGACCCGGTAAATTTCCTCGTTCTGTTTGGCCAGGCCGCACAATGGCAGCCGCCCGGCCAGGCCGAGATCGGCCAGGCTCTGCCGGGCCGCCGACACCTGCCCCGCCCCGCCATCCACCAGAACCAGGTCGGGCAGGTCACCGCCTTCCTGCAGGACGCGGGCGTAGCGGCGATGCACCACCTCGCGCATGGCGGCGAAATCGTCCGGTTGCTCCGTCACCGAGCGGATGCGGAACTTGCGGTAGCGGCTCCGCTCCATTTTGCCGTCCACGGCCATGACCATGGCGGCCACGATCTGCTGGCCGCGGGTATTGGAAATGTCGAACGCCTCGATGCGGCGGGGCGGCCGGGGCAACTCCAGGGCGGCCTGCAGGCGCTCCACGGACTCGGTCAGCACACCGGCGCCGGCGAACCGGCTCTGAAAGGCGCTGCGGGCGTTGCGGGTCACCAGCTCCTGCAACCGGGCGTAGCGGCCCCGCTGCGGCCGGCGCACGCGCACCCGGCGGCCGCTCTTCTCGCTCAGCCATTTTTCGAGGAATTCCTTTTCCGGCACGTCGGCCGGCACCAGCACCAGCGCCGGCAGGGCGGGCTGCCCCACATAGAACTGCGGCAGGAACTCCCGGAAAAAATCACCCGCCGCCCACCCCGACCGGTCTTCCCAGAAAAACTGGCGGCGGTCCACCACCCTGCTGTGGCGCAGATGAAACACCTGCACCGCCACCCGGTCGCCCTGGTGGTGATAGCCGAAGATGTCGGCATCGTCGCGCTGGGTCAGATACACCTGCTGGGTCTCGGCCAGACCACGCACCGCCGCCAGACGGTCGCGCAGCAGGGCCGCATCCTCGTAGCGCTGCTCGCCGGCGGCGCGGCCCATCTCCTCTTCCAGGCGTCGCGTCAGCTCGCGGGTCTTCCCCTCCAGGAAAAGGATGGCCTGCTCCACCGCCTGCCCATAGCGTTCCGGACTGCACAGGGTGGCCACACAGGGCCCGAGGCATCGCTGGATGTGATAATCGAGACAGCAGGGCCGGGTGGCCCGGCCATCGATCTCCTGGCGGCAGTGGCGGATGCCGAAAAATTTGCGGACCATGTCGATGAGATGCCGCGCCCGGGTGGCGGGAATGAAGGGCCCGAAATAGCGAGCTTTCTCCCTGTACGGACGCCGGGTGTAGCTGATGCGGGGGAATTTCTCGCCCACAGTGATCTCGATGAAAGGAAACGACTTATCGTCCTTCAGATCGATGTTGTAGCGGGGCCGGTGTTCATGCACCAGGTTGCTTTCCAGCAGAAAGGCCTCGTATTCGCTGCCGGTGACGATGCACTCCACGTCGCGGATGTCCTGCACCAGCTGCTCCGTCTTGGGATCCCGTTCCCGTGATTCCTGAAAGTAGGAGCGCACCCGGACCTGCAGGTTCCTGGCCTTGCCGACATAAATAATTTCCCCGGCCGCGTCCTTGTACAGGTAGACGCCGGGCTGGCGCGGCAGCCGCTTGATTTTGCCCGTCAGATTGGTCGCCGGGGCGGGTTGAGTCATGGGTCCTTATCCTGGGCGGGGGCCGGCAAAACGGCCCCGGGGCTTCGATGTTTACCGGCCGTTTAGATTGCACCGGACCGCCGCCCAATTCAACAAAAATCGCGGGGTCGCTCACCCCGCCTCAAGGGTCGAGGTGAAGACCGGAACGGGTCCAGTCCAGCTGGTAGACGTTCAGCCGCGTATCGCCGCACACCCGGGTCGTGGTCACGCGCGTCTGAAAGACCTCCACGAACTGGGGCTGTTGCAGCAGCAGCGGCCAGTAGGTGGGATAGCCGACGAAATAGTCCGGCCGCACCTCCCGCAAATAATCCAGGATGAAAATATTCCGCTGATAGTTGAAATCGGTGGTGCCGGTGAGTGGATCCTCCCGGGCGGCGGCGTGGGCGGCCAGCAATCGGTCGAGGGCGGCCGGCGTGATGAGCCCCAGCACATCCACCAGTTCGCGTTGGGCATAAAAGCCGATGCCGCCCACCTCCATGCAGGCGATGCGGGCATCGGCCGGGGTGTTTTGCCGCAGCCAGTGCCCGACGGTGACGTGCATCCGGTGGATATCGTGCTGGTACCATTCGTAGATCCGCATCCAGTGGACGGTGCCGGCCAGGGACACCCCGACCACCGCCGCCAGGACCAGCCCACGGGTCACCCGGTGCCGCAACACGGCCGAACAGTCCCACCGGCCGCAGCGGAGGGCCAGTCCGTACACCCGGCGGCCGGCCCAGGCCAGGCCGACCACGCCCAGCAACATCTGCAGCGGAACCAGCGGTGCGATATAGCGGCCGTAGTACCAGAGGTTGGGTGCCACCACGGCGTTGACCAGCGGCAGGGCCAGCAGCCACAACGCCGGCAAGGCCAGGCCCGGCAGCCGGCGGAAGGCGAGCCAGATCCCCCACGGCAGGAAAAGGAACAGGATCACCTGGTCCTGAACCCAGTACCCGATGGCGCCGCCCAGGTATTCGGCTGCCGGCAGCCGCACCAGAACGGCCTTGGCATAAAAGGTCGTGGGAAACGGCCGGCCGGTGGTGGCCAGGCAGAAGGCGATCCAGGGCGCCAGGGGCACCGCCGCCAGCAGCCCGGCCGCCACGGTCTGCCGGAGGGGTCGCCGGCGGATGGCCAGGCCCGCCTCCGTACGCCGGATGTCCAGCAGATCGTCCAGCAGGAACAGCAGCAGGAGCAGGTAGCCCTCCGGCCGGGCCAGGGCCGCCAGGGCCGCCGTCCCGGCGCCAGCCAGCCGGCGCCCGTTCACCTGCAGCAGCAGGGCGGCCAGTGAAAGAAAGCCAAACAGGGCCGTCTCCATGGAAAAGGCGGCCCAGGTGTACCGGCCGGCCAGCAGGGTCAGGAGGGACGCCAGGGTGGCCATGATGGGACCGAGCTGCAGGATGCGGCCCAGGCGGTAGACCATGACGGCGCCCAGGATCAGGAACAGGCCGGCCAGCAGCGTGGCCGATGTCACAAACTCGCCGGTGATGAGGTAAACTCCCGCCAGCAGCAGCACCCACAGGGGGGAGGTATCGCCCGGGACGGGCTGGCCGGGGTTGAAGGAAAAGCCCTGCCCCTCGGCCAGGTTGCGGGCGAACTGGAAATGGATGTAGGTGTCGTCCAGCGCCCCGCCGCTCTCGCCCGGCAGGAGATAGCCAAGCAGGACGAGAACGCCGCCGGCCAGAATGATGGCGCAGGGCAACAGTCTTTTCATCGGCGGTCCTTTCCGAACGAAACTGCGGGTCGTCGGTCCGCCCGGTTCGGGGGCCGACAGGGGGCCCATGTGGCAGGATCATTGTACGTTCCGCTGGCGGGCAACGCAACGGCCATTTTGGACCGCCGCGCCGACGACGCTCCCCTGACGTGTCCGGGGCGTCCATCCGCCGCCCGGCACAGTTTTCCGCGCCAGCCGTTGGCCGGACGATTTTCTGATGGTATAATGATCCTTCTCTGCCGGCGATGATCGCCCCCGCTCCGCCCCGTTCCGGCGGGAGGGCAGAGTGTTCCCCGCCGCCCGGGCTTCGCCGGCGGGGCCCGCGCCCGAACGAAACGCTGAATGGAGACTGCCCATGCACCGCTTGTCCGGTATCCCCCTGTTCATCATCCTGCCGGTGGTCCTGCTGCTGCCGGCCTGCGGCGGATCGACGACGCCGGGCTTCAACGAGGAGGCCATGCTGTTCAACGCCGTCCTGATCCCGGAGCAGCCCGATCCGGCCGACGTGGACCGCGGGTTTATCCGTCAGGCCCTGCCGCTTCTGGCGGAGGTGTCCCCGGCCTGGACCGGGGCCGGCGAAACGGCGGCCAACGTCCTGCTGGCGGCGGAGGGCCCGCTCACCCTCCAGATGGTGGACCGCCAGGACATGGTCTTCCCCGGTGTCCGCTACCTGGTGAATTTCGGGGTGGGCCTGGACCAGGCGGACCTGTTGCGCTGTTCCACCGCCCCGCGGGCCGTCCAGCTCTTCATGCGCTGTCCGGCCACGGATGTGCCCCGCCTCTATCCGCTGTTTCAGGCCGTCACCCTGGCCACGGCCATGCAGCTGAAAGGGTACGTGTTCGATGTGAACGCCAAGGTCATCATGAGCCCCGCCGCCTACGGCCGCGATCTGTTCGCGCCCGCCACCAGCCCGCTCCAGGCCCATGTCCTGCTGCAGCACTACCCCTACGAACCCGGGCGCTTCCGCATCGTCACCCTGGGCATGGCCAAATTCGGGGCGCCGGAGATCGAGATCCGGGACTATCCGCCGGCCAAGACCCTGATTTTCAAACGGCTGGTGGCCGCCGCCGCCCGGCGCCTGGTCCGGGCCGGCCTGGCCGGGGAGCCCTTCCCCGCCGGGCTGGAGCTCACGGCGGCCGAGCTGCAACCGGCATCGGAACCACCGCTGGGCGCCGAACTGCCGGCGGCAGACCACGGGCTGCCCGTCAGCTTCCAGGCCGGACGAACGGAGGATGGCGACCCCCAGGGCAATGTCGTGCGCCTGGCCGCACCGCCCCCCGGTCCCCATGACGTGGCGGAGTGGGGTTCCCGGATTTCACGCTATATTTTCGGCATTGACATCGGGTCCATCGTCTGGCAGGGTGATCTGCCGGTGGAGGCGGATACCGTTCAGGCGGAGCTCCCCGGAATCCGGCAGGAGTTCATGGCCGATTCCACCAGCGGCGGCTGGTATATCCGCTTCCGGGCGCGGGCGCCGGGGGACGGCCCGGCGGAAATCCTCACCGGCCAGCTGGAGCAATGGTCCGACGACACTCTGGGCGTGCTCCTGCTCAGCGAACCCCAACTGGCCGCCACGACGGGGGCGGGCGCCCGCCTGGCCGTGCCGGCCGCGGAAGTGGTGGACTGGATCCGGGTGACACCGACCGGTGAAATCCGGGGCAATTATCTGAAAAATATACGGTAACTACCGGCGGTGACATATGGTCAAGCGCATCGATGAAGAACTCAGCCATCCGCAAAAAATCCTGTTGCGGTTTTTCTGGATGAAAGCCTGGGAGAACATGAAGAATGCCGTCCGGCGCCTTCATCCCACGGACGTGGCCGGGGTGTTCCCCAGCCTGACGCGGGAGGAGCAGCTGGAGTTCGTCGACATTCTTTTCCAGGAGCAACTGGCCGCTCCCGTCATCACCTGTCTGCCCGAGGAGATGGCCCGCGAGCTGCTGACGGAGCTCGCCGAAGACAAGGTCGCCACCATGATCCAGCGCGTCTCGGCCGACGATGCCGTGGACTTTCTGGGCTCCCTGCCCGAGGAGAAGACAGCGGCCGTCCTGGAGAGCCTGCCCCAGGCCAAACGCTGGTTCTTCGAAAAGCTGCTGCTCTACGATGACGATTCCGCCGGCGGAATCATGAATCCCGATTTTCTGGCGCTGGACCAGTCCGTCAGCACCGAAGAGGCCCTGCGGGTGATCCGCAACCGCTCCAAGACCGAGCACTACCTCTATGCGTACGTGGTGGACGAAATGAACCACCTCATCGGCGTCCTCTCCTTCCGCCACCTGGTGTTCTCGGATCCCGGCGTCAAGATCCGGGACATCATGATTCCGGATCCGGTCCGGGTGACGGCCGATACGCCCCAGGAGGAGGTGGCCAAGCTGGTGGCCGATTACGACCTGCTGGCCGTGCCGGTGGTGGACGAAAACAACCGGCTGCTGGGCGTGGTGACGGTGGACGACATCATCGACGTCATCGAGGAGGAAGCCACCGAGGATATCTACCACCTGGCCAATCTCCACTCTGAGATCAACGTCTTCACCCCCCTCTTCAAGACCGTGTGGCTGCGCATCAGCTGGGCCATGGCCAGCCTGGCCGCGGCGCTGCTGGCCGCCCTGGTGGTGGGCCTGTTCAAGGACACCCTGACCCACATGATCTGGCTGGCCGTGCTCATTCCCGTCCTGGGAACCATGACGGGCAATGTCGGCACCCAGTCGCTGACGGTGGTGGCGCGGGCCCTGGTGACCGGCGAGCTCGAATACCACCAGGCCTGGAAGGTCGTGTTCAAGGAGCTGGCGGCCGGCTTCATGCTGGGCATCATCATCGGTACGCTGCTGGGCCTGCTGGTCTATTTCCTGCTGGGACACAACCTGTTGCTGGCCCTGCTGGTGGGCGTCAGCATGGTCATCAGCCTGCTCCTGTCCACGCTGTTCGGGGCGTTCATCCCGCTGCTGCTGGGCTGGCTGGGACTCGATCCGGTGCGGGGCGCGAACCTGGTGGTGACCACCATCGCCAACGTCGTCGGTTTCTTCGTGTTCCTCGGCCTGGCCCGCTGGCTGTTGCCCCAACTGGCCGGCTGACGACCGGCATCCGCCCGACCACTTCCTGCATCCATCGATGGATGAAACATGACGGCGCTTTATTCGTACACGTAACCTTCGGTTTCTGAATATGGAAGGTCAAGCACAGTCATGCACGAAATTCGCCGGAGCCCACCCGGCCCCGGAGCGGGCGGGGTGATGCACGGATCAGGAACGCCATCAAATACCTAACCAAAGGAGTATCCATGAAGTATCGACTTTTTTGGGTCATGCTGCTTCTGCTGGCCCTGCCGCTGGCAGTGACGGCACAAAACGATGAAGAAAAGGACGCGGCCAAGGCCAAGGATCCCATGTCCTCGGCGACGTTCAGCGGCCTCAAATTCCGCGAGATCGGTCCGGCCTGGGCCTCGGGCCGCATCGCCGATTTCGCGGTGAATCCCCATGATCCCAGCGAGTACTACGTCGCCGTGGCCAGCGGCCATATCTGGAAAACGGAAAACGGCGGCACCACCTGGCGGCCGGTGTTCGACAACTACGGCGCCTATTCCATCGGCTGCCTGGCCATGGACCCCAACAACTTCAACGTGATCTGGGCGGGCACCGGCGAGAACAACCACCAGCGCGCCCTGGGTTACGGCAACGGGGTCTACAAGACCATGGACGGCGGCAAATCCTGGAAGAACATGGGCCTGAAGGAATCGCGCCAGATCGGCATGATCGCCATCGATCCCCGCGATTCCAACGTGGTGTACGTCGCCGCCGAAGGGTCGGCCTGGGGGCCGGGCGGCGACCGCGGGCTGTACAAGACCACCGACGGCGGCCAGAACTGGGAGAAAGTGCTGGAAATCAGCGAGAACACGGGCATCAACAACGTCATTCTCGATCCGCGCCATCCCGACATCGTCTACGCCTCTTCGGAACAGCGCCGCCGGCACGTGCACACCAAGATCGGCGGCGGTCCCGAGTCGGGCATCCACAAGTCCGCCGACGGTGGCAAAACCTGGCGCAAGTTGACCCGGGGCCTGCCTGGCGGACACGTGGGCGGCATCGGCCTGGCCCTGTCGCCGGTCGATCCCGACGTATTGTACGCCATCATCGAAGCGGCCGGGGACAGCGGCGGCTTTTTCCGCTCCACCGACCGTGGCGAATCCTGGTCCAAAATGAGCGACCATCACAGCAGCGGCCAATACTACAACGAGATCTTCTGCGATCCCAGGGACGTGGACAAGGTCTACTCCGTGGAAACCATCACCCACTACACCGAGGACGGCGGCCGCACCTGGCAGCGCCTCAGCAACAACAACCGCCACGTGGATGACCATGCCATGTGGATCGATCCGGCCAATACGCGTCACTTCCTCATCGGCGGCGACGGCGGGATCTACGAAACCTGGGACGGCGGCAGCACCTACGAGTTCAAGCCCAACCTGCCTGTCACCCAGTTCTACCGGGTGAACGTGGATGACACGGAACCGTTCTACTACGTGTACGGCGGCACCCAGGACAACAACAGCATGGGCGGACCCTCCCGGAACCTGAGCTCCCGCGGCGTGGCCAACGACGAGTGGTTCGTCACCAACGGCGGCGACGGTTTCTGGACGGCCAGTGACCCCACCAACCCCGACATCGTCTACGCCGAGGCCCAGTACGGCAACATGGTCCGCTACGACCGCAAGAGCGGCGAAGCGGTCTCCATCCAGCCCGAGCCGCGCAAGGGGGAGGACACCTATCGCTGGAACTGGAACACGCCCCTGTTCATCAGTCCCCACTCCCCCACCCGGCTCTATTGCGCCGCCAACAAGGTCTTCCGCAGCGATGACCGGGGCGACAGCTGGCAGGTCATCAGCGACGACATCACCGCCCAGATCGACCGCAACACCTGGCCGGTCATGGGCAAATACTGGAGTGTCGATGCCGTGGCCAAGGACGTCTCCACCTCCCAGTTCGGCACCATCGTCGCCCTGGCCGAATCGCCGGTCCAGGAAAACCTGCTGTACGCCGGCACCGACGACGGCCTCATCCAGGTCAGCACCGACGCCCGGACCTGGACAAAGATCGAAACATTCCCGGACGTCCCGGAGCACACCTATGTGGCCGACATCCTGCCTTCCCGCTTCGACGCCAACGTGGTCTATGCCGCCTTCGACAACCGCAAGCGGGACGATTTCAAGCCCTACCTGCTCATGAGCCGCGACCAGGGCAAGACCTGGACATCCATTGCCGGCAACCTGCCGGAAAACGGCACTGTCCACGCCATTCTGGAAGACCCGGTGCGCTCCGGACTGCTGTTTGCCGGCACCGAGTTCGGCTGCTTCTTCAGCGTGGACAACGGCGCGAAGTGGATCCAGCTCAAGGCCGGGATGCCCGACATCGCCGTGCGTGACATGGTCATCCAGGAGCGTGAAAACGACCTGGTGCTGGCCACCTTCGGCCGCGGTTTCTACATCCTGGACGATTACACCCCCCTGCGCGAGGTGACGGCCGAACTGCTCGAGCAGGACGCCCACATCTTCCCGGTGAAGGACGCCCTGATGTACGTCCAGCAACGCGGCCGGTCCAACCAGGGATCCACCTATTACACCGCCGACAATCCGCCGTTCGGCGCCACCTTCAGCTATTTTCTGAAGGAAACGCCCAAGACGGTCCAGCAGAAGCGGCAGGAGGAAGAGAAAAAACTGTTCAAGGAAGGGGAGCGAATCCCGCAGCCGACCTGGGACGAGCAGCGGCTGGAGGAGCTGGAAGAGAAACCGCACCTCATCTTCACCATCGCCGACGAGGCCGGCAACCCGGTGCGGCGGCTGACCACGGCGGCCCGCCAGGGCCTTAACCGCATCTCCTGGGACCTGCGCTACAGCTCGCCCCGGCCGGTGCGCCTGCGCGGCAACACCTTCAACCCCACCGCCGACGACTCCAGCGGCTTTCTGGCCATGCCGGGCCGGTATACCGTCAGCCTGCACCTGTATCATGGCGGTGAGCTGAAACAACTGGCCGGTCCCGTCGATTTCACGGCCAGGGTGCTGGACAACACCACCCTGCCGGCCCCCGACCGGGCCGAGCTGGTGGCCTTCCAGAAAGAGATGTCCGAAATGGCCCGGGCCATCATGGGCACCGAGAGCTTCGCCGAGGAGCTGGCCCAGCGGGCGGAGTACATCAAGCAGGCGCTCTACCAGACCCCGGGCGCCCCGGACGAACTCATGCAGCGCGCCCGCCAGCTGGCCCGGGATGTGGACGACATCCTCTTCCAGATCAACGGCCCCCGTGCCAGGGCCAGCAGCGAGGAGATCCCGCCGCGGCCGGCATCCATCAATTCCCGCCTGCGTGCCATGATGTACGCCCAGTGGCGGTCCACCTCCAGGGTGACCGGCACCCAGCGCGACGCCTTCGCCATCCTCAAGGAAGAGTTCCCGCCGCTGCGGCAAAAACTGCAGCAGCTGCATGACGGGGAGCTGAAGGCCATCGAGCGTGAAATGGAAGAGCTGGGCGCCCCCTGGACGCCGGGACGGCTGCCCGACTGGAAGTTCTGATCCGACCTGTAACGCTCTGATCCGCAGGGGAACCGGGACCGCCCGGTTCCCCTTTTTTCATACGAATCCCGCCATCAGCGAAGCGATGATGTCCTCCACATTGTCGGGAGTGGCTCCCAGGCGCCGGCACAACCGGGCGGCCCGGTCGCGCGATGCCGGCCGTTCCAGATGGGCCAGGGTGTGGAAGATCATGGCGCGCCGGCCCACCTGGAACAATACCTGCTCCTCGGGCGGCAGGGCCAGAAACCGGTCGAGGACGGCCAGCAGGCGCGGCCGGTCGCCGGGCAGGTCCCCCTCGATCTCCGGCAGCAGGTTCAGGATATGGTCGCTGACGATGCGGGTGACAACGCCGTCCAGGCCGGCGATGAACCGGCGGATTTCGGCCACGGTCTCCACGTCCCGGCACGGCACGAACTCACCCCGCTGGAACGCCCCGGCCAGGGGCGCACCCGGCGGCAGGGCCAGGGTACGCAGGCGGACGGTGTGCGGCGCGATGGCACGGATGGCGGCGGCCGTCTCCCGGGCGTGCTCGGCCGACAGCTCCCGGCCGCCCAGGCCGGGCATGACGTATTCAGACAGTTCCATACCGGCGGCCACGACCTTCCGGCCGGCCCGGATGTGGATCGCCCGGGTCACCCCCTTCTGCACCCGCGCCAGCACCCGGTCCGCCCCCGACTCCAGGCCGATGTGCAGCCGGTTCAGGCCGGCGCCGGCCAGGGCGCCCAGGTCTTCCGCCGACCAGCGGTCCACCGTGTGGGAGCGGGCATAGGAGGTGATCCGTTCCACCCCCGGAAAACGCATCCGGATCTCCCGGACGACGCCGATGAGCTCCGTCGGCCGGAGGACCAGGGAATTGGCGTCCTGCAGAAACACCGACGCCATACCGGCATCCAGCCAGTTGGCGGCGGCGCAGAAGGCCGGCCAGTCGTCCAGGCCGGCCGCCGCAGCGGCATCGGCGTAGGTGGCGATGCCCCCGGCCGACCGAAGCACGGCCACATAGACCGCCACCCGGCGGATGTCCTCATGTACATGCTCGACGGGCCGCCGGGAAAATGTGTGCTCCTTGTACACGGGGCAGAAGGTGCAGCGGTTCCAGGGACAGTTGCGCGTCACCCGGATGAGCAGGCTGTCGGCCTCGCTGGGCGGGCGGATGGGGCCCTGTTCGAAGCCGTGATACGGTTCCTTGCCAGGGTTCTGACAGCGTGTTTCAGTGGTTTTCGGCATCCCGCCCGAAGATAGCACAAACCCCGGTTCCGGACAATATCCACCGCCCGGCATTGCCCACCCGGCCATCCGGTGCAGGTTCGGAATGCGGTCATCCCGGCCGGTGGCCGCTGGTCGTATCGGCAGGCCGCAAGTCACTTGACGACCACTCCCTGAATCTGGAGACCTCCCGCCCCCGTATACAGGAGCGCGGCATGCGCTCCGGCGGATACATCCGTTCGGGCAGCCCACCGGGGAACCGGACACAGTCTGGTGCGCCGGGAACGGATGCCGCCCGTCGACGCGGGCGCGCTGCCTGGATCCGCTGGTTGCAACAGAATGAACCTCGGGAGAATCCCCATGATCCACAAAACGTTACTTTGCCTGATCATCCTGATTTGGCTGGCCGCCATCCCCATGGCCGCCGGGCCGGGCCAGAAACGGCCCATCGTCTTTGCCTCCTTTGCCGAGGACGGCCGGGCGCTGGCCAACGTCCTCCTCATGGCCGAGAGCCTGCGCACATTCGGCGGCGCCCACTCCGGGGCGCCCGTGTGGGCCTATGTTCCACCGGCTCTCCGGCAACAGGTGGACGAGAACACCTTGGCTCGCTGCAACGCCCTCCAGGTGGACCTCCGGATCAGCGAGGCGACTGAGGATTCCCTCTGGTTCTACTTCGCCCGCAAGGTCTTCGCTGCCGCCCGGGCGGAAGCGGATGCCGCCGCCTCGGCCGAGCTCCTGGCCTGGGTGGACGAGGACACCCTGTTCCTCCAGGAACCGGCTGAATTTATCCTGGCCGCGGGCACGCGCCTGGGCTACCGGCCGGTGATGCACCGGAACATCAGCCCCCTGTACGACGACCCCCTGGATGAATTCTGGAGCCGGGCCTACACACTGATGGCCATCGACGACACCACCGTGTTCCCCATGTGCACGCCGGCCGACGGGGACAGAATCCGGCCCTACTTCAACGCCGGGTGCCTGGTGGTGCGGCCGGCAGAGGGTGTCCTGGGGCGGTGGCCTGACTATTTCCGGAAACTGTATGGCGATCCGGCACTGGCCGACATGTGCCGACAGGATGTCAAAAAGCGGATTTTCATCCACCAGGCGGCCCTGACGGGGACATTCCTGAACCATCTGCCCCGCGCGTGCATGCAAGAGTTTTCCTCTCACGTCAATTACCCGGTCTTCTTCAAGCAACTGTTTGGTTCCCGACGGGAATTCACCGACCTCACCGGTGTGGTGACCATCCGCCACGAGTCGTTTTTCCGCAATTTGGAGGAAGGGTGGGATCAACAGCTGCAGGGACCCGCCGATCGGATCGGTTGGCTGAAGGAACACCTGGTCAGGCAGAAGTAGGGAAAGGCAACTTCCTGGCGGACATCCGCCATCGGGACGGCCGCCCGGCGGATCAGTCCCGCCGCACGCTCCGCCACAGGAAGGGGATCAGCCGCACCAGGTTGAACAGCACGAAAAAACCGGCGGCGAAAAACAGCAGGGCCGGGATGTTCTGGGCCGCGAACAGGCCGGCGATGGTGTGGGTTTCGTAATCGATGTATCCCAGGGCGAGAGACAGCAGGATGCTGATGATGGCCGTGATGACGAATCGCCGTCGCATACGGGATCCCCTCCCTTGAAATGATTCTGCTTTATTCATCTTTCAACCGGCGGATATCCTCTTCTTTGGCGGGCCGGAAACGGATGGCCTGGCCGCCGCCGGGCGCCAGCCGGAGATCCAGGGTGGTCGACCCATCCACCAGCCGCTCCAGGATCTCCATGTCGTAGGGATTCGTCCGCCAGTCACACGCCCGTCCATCCCGATAGATCTCGGCCACGTAGGTCCGTCCCGGCGCCAGAAAAACAAGGGGCACGTCCAAGATCCGTCCCTGGTCATCGGTGATGCTGCCCAGGTACCAGTCCTCGGAGTGCCGGTCCTGGCGGACGCAGGTCACGTAATCGCCGATACGGGCGTGCAGCACCCGGCTGTGCCGCCAGTCCACGGGGACATCCTGGATAAAGCGCAGGGCGTCGGGCCGGGCGCGGTAGTTTTCCGGCAGGTCGGCAGCCATCTGCAGCGGACTGTACAACACCACATAAAGCGCCAGCTGCTTGGCCAGGGTGGTGTTGACCCGGTTGCCGGGCCGGGCCTCGGGAAAATGGAGGTCGAAAATGCCCGGGGTGAAATCCATGGGACCGGCCAGGAGCCGGGTGAAGGGCAGGATGGTGGTATGGTCCGGCGGATTGCCGCCGTCGCCACCCCAGGCATTGTACTCCTGCCCGCGGGCGCCCTCACGGGTCATCATGTTGGGCCAGGTGCGGCGGATGCCCGTATCCTTGATGGGCTCGTGCACGTCCAGCATGATGTGGTGCCGGGCGGCCGCCTCCACCACCTTGCGGTAATGGCGCACCATGAACTGGCCGTGGTGCCATTCGTGATGCACCCGCCCCGCCTCGTCCACACGGCGGATCTGCTGGCCGTAGCCGACGTAACCGGTCTTGACGGTGCGCACGCCCAGCCGTTCGTACAGGGCGAAGGCCTCTTCCAGCTGGGCCTCGTAATTGGCAATGCCGGCGGCGGTCTCGTGGTGGCCGATGAGCCGCACCCCGTTCTCCGCCGCGTAGCGGCAGACTTCCTCCAGGTCAAAGTCATCGTAGGGCCGGGTAAAACTGAACAGGTCGCCGTTGCGGATCCATTCGCCGTCCCAGCCCACGTTCCAGCCTTCCACCAGGACGCCGCCAAAACCGTGGCCGGCCGCAAAATCGATGTATCGCTTCGCATTGGCCGTGGTGGCGCCGTGGCGCGGCCCCGAGCCCCAGGTGGCGGTCCCCAGGTGCATCTCCCACCAGACACCGACGTATTTGGCCGGCGTGATCCACGAGACGTCGTCCAGCCGGCAGGGTTCGTTCAGGTTGAGGATCAGTCGGGAATCCGCCAGCCCACCCGGTGTGTCGGCCACCTGGAGGGTCCGCCACGGCGTCACCAGCGGCGCCGTCGCCCGGACGCGGACGCCGTCGGACCACGGCACCAGGTCGGCTTTCAGGGTGTGGCCGGCGCGGCGGGCCAGGGTCATGCCGGCGTAGTCGGTCAGCGCGGCCTCATGAATGCACAGACAGACGCCGTCCGCCGTTTCCATGGTCAGCGGTGTGTGGACCCGGTCCATCTCACTGAGGGACGTCGCCCGGTACAGATACTCGTACCGCTCCGGCTGATAGGCGGGGATCCACCACGCCCGGTGATCGCCGGCCAGGGCGAACTCGGTCAGTTCGTCCATGATGACCAGGGAATCCAGGCCGGGCTGGGCCGGGATCTCGTAGCGGAAGCCCACCCCGTCGTCGAAGACGCGGAACACCAGCGTCAGGCGCCGGGCGGCCGGCTCCCCCCCGGTGAGCTCGATCCGCAGCTCGCGGCAGTGGCAGCGGATCTCCGCCTGTTCACCCCAGGGCTGCACCCAGGTCTCGTCGATGGTTCGTCGGTTCTCGGCCGTCACCCGGAAATCACGGTCCAGCGGCGGCGCGCCATGGATGACAAACCCCAGCGCCGACGGCCGGATCAGGTCGCGCCCGAAACGGGTCACCCCGTAGCGGGGCCGGCCGTCATCCACGCTGAACGACACCGCCAGGGAGCCGTCCGGGGACGTCACCGTCAGGGGGGCGGCCAATGCCACCGTCATGGCCGCCAGGCCGAGGAGCAACCCACCAGGGATTCTGCACATGGATATCCACCTCCGGGATTCAGCAGGTTGAACGGCCCATGCCGGTCGCAAGGGACGACGGGGAGCCCCCGGGCCGCCGCGCCCGGTCTTTACGCCGGGACCAGGCCGTAAAACACGGCCACCGACAGGTTCAGGACATTCACCAGGAAATGGGAAATCATGGGATACACCAGGTTTCGCTCCTGCTGCACGAATCTCATCCACAGCAGTCCCATGACGAACGTGGCCCCCAGCACGGGATACAAAAACCAGGCCCTCGCCTCCAGGTAACGCCCCCACAGCATGTAATGGGCCCCCGTGAACAGCACCGCCGAGAAGATCATGGTGAACGTGCGGTTGCCGGGCCGGAAGAACAGCAGGCCGCGCCAGAACGCCTCCTCGGTGACGGCATTGATCATGGCAAACAACACACCGTAGACCAGGAAGAGAAGCGGCACCCCGGCGATGTACAGGATAAAGACGGGCAGGGCCAGCAGGGGCGGCACGAGGACACCCGTCACCAGGCGGCCGCGGGCCGGCCGGGGATCCAGTTCAAGGGACAGTCCGAGCACGTCGACGCCCATGAACCGCCGGGCGGCGAACACCATCAGGCCCATGGCCATATAGTAGATCAGGAACGACGGGATCCAGGCAACCTGGACGTCGAAAAACCGGCTGCTGTATTGCACGCCGATCCAGGTGACCAGGAGCAGTCCCAGCGGAGCGATGAGGAGCAGGTTTTTGGGTTCGGGTCGCGCCATGCAGTTTCTCCAGGGATGGAATGAACGACGTTGGGGACGGCGCCTCGCCGCCCCTACGTCCCGCCCAACAGGTCACGAAGGGACGCCGGTTCGGCCCGGGAGGTCAGGTCCAGGCTCAACGGCGTCACCGCCACCACCCGGTCGACTTTCAGGGCATATATATCGGAATCCCGCTCCAGCGTCCGTTCGTCCACGGCGATGCGCAGAACAGCATCGCGGAGGCGGCTGTCGGGCAGCGGCTGCTCCAGAAAGGTCGTGAAATAGCCCTGCCGCGACTGGCGGGTCAGGCGCCAGGGCGTCTCCGGGGTGGCACTGTCGGGAATATCCACTTTCAGGACATCCACATCGAAGGGCAGTCGGCCGTCTAGCACGCGGCGGGCGAACCGGCGCAGAAAATGGCCCGCCGTCCGCCAGTCCTGCGCCGTATGGTTCAGGTGGGAGGCGGTATCGGTCTCCAGGGAAACGGCCAGGGCGGGGATACCGTGACTGGCCCCTTCCAGGGCGGCGCCGATGGTGCCGGAGATGGTGACGCAGTTGCCGACGTTCTCGCCGTAGTTGATGCCCGAGATGAGCAGATCGGGACGACGGGCGGCGCAGCGCACCTGCAGGCCGTGGCGCACCACCTGGGCCGGCGTGCAGGGGCAATGATAGGCCTCCACCCGCCGGCCGCCCCGCTCGAGATTCACCGGCTTCAGCGAGGCCTCGCCGTTGCCGATGCAGCTGCGTCCCGCCGCCGTCTGCTGGCTGGACGGCGCCACCACCAGGACGGTTCCCAGGTCCAGGACGGCGTCCACGGCCGCATGCAGGCCGGGCGAGGCGATGCCGTCATCATTGGTGATGAAGATGAGGGGCGGATTCGTCATGGCCGGTCACCGCGACGTGCCCGAAAGGAGACCTTGCACCGCGGACAGGCCGGCGGCAGGATCAGCCGCGACCGCCAGCCGATCCGGAAGCCGCAGCGGGGGCACTTTACCGAGAACTGCAGCCCGACGCCCATGACGGCCAGGACGATAAACGCGCTGCCGGCGGCCACTTCGAGCCAATCGGGCAAGCCGATGGCGGCCTTGACCAGCAGGGACGTGATGAGCAGGCCCATGGCGGCGACGAACAGGCTCACCGTCCGCCGTTGCCAGCGCTGCAGGACTGCCCGTTCCGCATCCGTCAATCCGGGCCTGTTCTCGGTCATGCGTCACCCCGCGGATTTTCCGCTACCGGCTGTCGATGGGCATGTGGTTACGTTACCCTGTCCGCCCGGCAATTTCAACGGGTTTCTGCCATAAAGGACACCCCGTAGTCCGGGTTCGCTGGACCCGGAACCTCCGGAAATCCCAACGAATCACTACGATTGACCGGTTAATCCAGTGGTTCTGTATGATGCGTGACGCCCGGCCCCGCCTTCGGCGAAGGCGGGGTACTGACGCACTCCGGGTCCGCCCGTAGTCCGGGTCCACCCGTAGTCCGGGTTCGCTGGACCCGGAACCTCCGGAAATCCCAACGAATCACTACGATTGACCGGTTAATCCAGTGGTTCTGTATGATGCGTGACGTCCGGCCCCGCCTTCGGCGAAGGCGGGGTCTAGCCCTGTTCTTTCAGCTCCGCCGCCAGGCGCTGGGCCGTCTGACCCAGCAGATGGGCGTCCACGCCGGCCACCACCAGGCTGTAGCCCCGCCCGAGCCAGGGACGCAACGCCTCGGCCGACATGCCGAAAATGCCCAGGGGCATGCCGGCGGCGCGGCAAATTTCCGTGACCCGACCGATGGCCGCCGTCACCTCGGGATGGGTCACCTGCCCCAGCCGTCCCAGACTGGCCGACAGATCGTACGGTCCCACGAAGACCGCGTCCAGCCCGGGGACGGCCACGATTTCGGCCATGTTCTCCACCGCTTCGATGTGCTCGGCCTGCACGATGACGGCGGTCTGCTCGTTGGCTGCGGCCATATACTCCGCCATACGGAGACCGTAGCCCTGGGCCCGCCCCAATCCCACTCCACGCGTTCCCTGGGGGGCGTACCGGGCCCAGCGCACGACGCGGGCGGCGTGTTGGGCGCTGTTCACCATGGGAGCGATGATGCCGGTGGCGCCAGCATCCAGGGCCTTCTTGACGTGGATCTCCTCCCCGGCCGCCAGCCGGACCACACAGGCTGTCGACGAACCGGCCGCCTGCATGAGGCGCTGCAGGGTGAGAGGATCCAGCGGACTGTGCTCGCCGTCCAGAAACAGCCAGTCGAACCCGGCCTGGCCCAGGATCTCCGCCACCTCGGGCGCCGCCAGGGTCACCATGGTCCCCACCAGCCGCTCACCGTCCCGCAAACGTTGTCTGAAATTGTGGGTCATCCTCCATCCTCCTTCCAGGGGTGTGCGTCGACAACCCCATTCTAGCACAGACCGGCCGCCCGGGGCCTCCGGCCCGCCGGTGGCGGCGCCCCCGTCACGGGCGCCGCCGGCAAACAGCACTTGATTTCGGGCCGCCAAGCTTTTAGAGTGCAGGTGAAGCATTCTGACATTCACTTCGGGGAGGCATCATGACACAGGCGACGATCAGGGTCAGGGAGCTGGTGGCCGCGATGGAACGGCTGGCGCCCGCCGGCCTGGCACTCGACTGGGACAATGTCGGGTTGCAGCTGGGCGAGCCCGACTGGCCGGTGTCGCGCGTCCTGCTCACCCTGGACGTCACCCCCGGCGCCGTGGAGCACGCCGTGGCCCTGGGCGCCGACCTCATCATCACCCATCATCCCATCATCTTCAAACCCCTGCCGCGACTGACCGACGCCCGCCTGCTGCGCCTGGCCGAGCGCCGCATCGCCGTGCTGTGCGCTCACACCAACCTGGACATCGCCCCCGCGGGCGTCAACGCCGCCCTGGCCCGCCGGCTGGAACTGGCCGACTGTGTCTTTCTGTCGGACCAGAGCGGCACGGGGTGGTTTCATGTCTCCGTGTATGTCCCCGTCGAGGCGACCGACGCCCTGGCCGAAGCCGTTCACCGGGCCGGCGCCGGCCGGATCGGCGGCTATGACCGCTGTTCGGTGCGCCACGAAGTGAGCGGCGCCTACCGCCCGCTGCCCGGCAGCCGTCCTGTCGTCGGCCAGGCCGGCCAGGAGGTCCGCCGCGCGGAGACCGAACTGGAATTCATGGTGGACGGCGTCCATCTGCCGGCCGTCATGGAATCCCTGAAGGCCGCCCACCCGTACGAGACCCCCGCCTACTGGATCCATGCCCTGCACAACCGCAGCCCCAACTACGGTTTGGGCCTCGTCGGCCGTCTTCCGGCGCCCCAGCCTCTCCGCGATTTCGCCCGGACCGTCAAGAGCCGGCTGAACGCGCCCATGGTCCGGTTGTGGCCGGCCAGCCGCAAGACCGATTTCCCGGTCCGGCACGTGGCCGTGGTGGGAGGAGCGGGCAAATCCCTGGCCCGGCAGGCGGCCGGCCGGGCCGATGTCCTGGTCACGGCGGACATGGACTACCACAGCCTTCTCGACAGCCCCCTGCCTGTCATCGACGCCGGCCATTTTCACACCGAATACCCGGTTCTGGAAGACCTGCAGGCGCATGTGCAGGCCCTGGGACTGGCCGCCGAAATCCTGGGCCCGGACGACCACGAGATCCATCGGTTGCACTGGCTGTGAAGCGCGGGGCGCCGCGAACTCATCGCTGGCAGCGCGGACAAAAACAGGTGGACCGCCCCCCCAGCATCACCCGCTCGATGTTCGTCCCGCACGTGAAGCAGGTCTGGTTTTCCCGGCCGTACACCTGAAAATGGTTCTGGAATTCACCCCCCCGATAAACGGAGTCCAGGCTGGATCCCCTGTGGACGATTCCGTGGCGCAGCGTCCGGCGGATGGCGTGGTACAGCCGCTCCACCTCGGCATCGTCCAGAGTGGAGATCTGCCGCCGCGGGTCCACCCCGGCCAGGAAACAGGCTTCACCGGCGTAAATGTTGCCCAGGCCCGCCAGAAATTCCTGGTTAAGCAGGAGGGTTTTGAGAACACCCTTGCGGCGGCGGCACAACGCCCGAAAGTCGTCCGCGCTGAATTCATCATGGAGGGGCTCCGGGCCGAGCTGCCCCAGTACGGTCGCGGGATCGGCCGTCAGGTAGATCCGGCCGAATTTGCGGGGATCGCGGAAGCGCAGCTGATGTCCGTTGTCCAGCTGAAAGACAGTGTGCATGTAGGGATCGCGCGGGGCGTGGTCGGGCTCCACCAGCAGGTTGCCGCTCATCTTCAGATGGATGAGCAGGGTTCGCGGGTCATCGAAACGGAACACGAGGTACTTGCCGCGGCGGTCGATGGCCGCCACGCGCCGGCCGGGCAGGCCGCGCCGCAGGGCATCCGCCCCGGTGACGACACTCCGGGCCCAGCGCACCTCCACCTCGAGGAACGTTCGTTCCAGCAGCGGGCCGCGCAGGCCGCGCACGACGGTTTCCACTTCGGGCAGTTCGGGCATGGCCGCTCATTGTAACACAGACGACGGGCCGGGGAGCCATTGGATTTCAGTGGCGTCCTGGCGGTAGTCGGAAAAACTTCGCCGCGGCCGGGAAGGAGTGGGAATTCAGGCGGTCACGAGAAACAACAGCATCATCAGGTCCAGGACGCCGATGACGCCGCTGCCATCCAGATCCGCCCGCCCGGCCGTGCCTGGAGACAAGGCCATGTTTTCGGCCAGAGCGCCGGCCAGCAAGAGCAGATCCGTGGCCCCGGCCTGACCGTCGCCGTCCAGGTCGCCGTCCACCGGATCGATGACGACGTCACGGACCAGCCGCACATGGTTGTAGATCCGGATGACATCCCCCTGCGGACCGTGGCCCCAGGGCCAGTCGGCCGGATCGCCCGCCTTGGGGTCGCTGCGCTGGGCGCCGGCGCCATGGACGTCCATGAGCCGGTAGTTGCCGAAGGGATCCCGCATCCAGCCCAGCGCCTCCCCGAAGGCCACATACGCGGCATACCCGCCACCCGTCATATTGGCATGGGTGGTGCTGCTCCAGTAGAACGGATAGTTCAGATCGCCCCCCTCGTCCAGAATGGTCGAACAGGCGAATACGGGATCGATGGCCGGCGTGCCGGTGACCGCCGGCGCCCGGGTGTAATGGACGATGCTCTGCAACTCCTTGGCGTTGGGGAGGCGCCAGTCGCTGTAGCCCAGATGGTTTTCGCCGTTCTTCTCCTCCACCCAGGCCAGGGCTTCGGCCCAGTCCAGGCCGGACCAGCTGTCGTCCTGCTGCCACATCAGCCCCGTGGCCCGGTCGGTGACGGTGCCGTCGCCGTTGTCTATCAAGTCATTGATGCCGTAAGCAAGATTGCCCCGCACATAGAGGACATAGTACCGCTTCGGTTCCGTCTGTCCCGGATTGGCCGAGCCGGTGGGATACCCCTTGATGCGCCCGTCGGCCAGGTTCACGCCGAACATGGCCTCGGCCATCATCGCCTCGCCCACGTACAGGGTGGCGGAAGCGAACTGGGCGTCGATGATCCGCTCGCCGGCCGCCGTATCGCCGTAGCCGAAATCGAAAAAGTTCGTGTCGATGAAGGGGATCAGGCCCGCCGTGTCGGTGCCGGTGTAGCCGCTGGGATCGACTCCGCGGAAATCCATGAGGGAGTACAACTCCTTGATGGTGGGCAGGCGCCAGTCATCGTAACCGGCCAGGAAAAACGACGCCGCCCCGGCCAGCGCCTCGGCATGGCTGCGCTTGTCGGCGGCATCGATGTCGCCGTCGCCGTCCAGATCGGGACTCTGTGACCACATCAGCCCGGTGACGTTGTCGGTCACGGTGCCGTCGCCATTGTCGGTGAAGGACGGCGCATGGCCCGCATGCTGGGCGTCCTGGCCGTAAAACGCCTCACCGGGCGCCGGCGCCGCCATCTCGCCGCTCTCGTCGTAACAGCGCGTCTGGCCCGTATCGACCACCGGATAGGAGAGTGCCACAGCCGTCTCCGACGCTCCACCGGAGGACACCCGGGCCCGGCAGGAATTTGCCCCCGCACATATCAGAATACCGACGGTGACGATGAAAAACGATTTTTTTGCACATGCCATGACGCTGTCCCTTCTGGCCGAATCTCGGTCCCGCGGCACCCGATAGACCTGACGACCGTAATAATCCCCGGCACGGCGGAAAGTTTCAACATTTTCCGCCGCCGCCGCAACGGGCGCCCGGGCATCCGACCGCCGCCACCACCCGCGGGCGGCCGCTGACCGCCCGGCCCGCCCTTTTGAAACATTCGTCCCCCAATCGGAGTCTAATTCATGAGGAGGGACAGCATTGATCATTTCACTATCCCGTCGCACGAGATGCTTTTTCGCCCCGCTCCTGGGGCTGGTTCTGGCGTCGGGCGCCATCGCCGGCCCCCCGACCGCCTATGACGAGTTCGACTATGAATCGCTGACCATCGGCCAGTTCAAGGAATACGCCCCGGCCAACGCCGTCATCGATTTCTCCCGGGTGGACTACGGCCTGCTGCATGCCGCCATTTTTTTCGAAACCAACCGCATGCGCCGGCTTTACGAGCTGAAGGAGCTGCGGCACTGGACGGCGCTGGAGAAGGCCGCCTTCCGTCATTCACAGGATATGGTGGAGCAGGGCTTTTACAGCCACATCCATCCCACCGACGAGAAAAAACAGTTTCCGGCCCAGCGGATTTTTCTGGCCGGCGCCCCGCTGGGCAGCACCGCCGAAAACATTGCCTCCGCCTTCGGCATCCGCTACCGGTCGGGCGAGCACGTCCGCCCTCCCCGCGCAGGGACGGGGCCGTTCGTCGATCCCGCCACCAACGCCCCCATCCCGCCCCATACGTACAACAGCCTGGCAGAGAGCGTGGTGGGCGGCTGGATGACGTCACCCCAGCATCGGGAAAACATCCTGCACAAGAACTTCCGCTTTATGGGCTGCGGGGCCTATTTCTATCGGGACGAACAATTTCACGGCATGCCCATGTTGCGTGTCACCCAGACGTTCTGGGGGCCGCCCCATATTCGCAATCAGGAGATACGCCGCCCCGCGGACATCCAATCCGGTCGATTCTGACCGGGACATTTCCAGCCCTCCAGCCATCCCCGCCCGCATCGCCGGCCTCTTCGCACTTGTGCGGGGCCAAAGGAGGCCGTATAATGCACAAGTAAATCAATCAAAGGAAATTATTCTTTCATGAAAGAAAAAATCGAGAACATTATCCGCCGGCACAAGGAAAGCCACATTTCCCGCCGCCAGATCGCCCAGAAGCTGAACCTCGGTCCCGACGACAAGGCCGCCTTCCGCAAGGTCATCCAGGAACTGGAAGAGGAGGGCCGGCTGATCCGCACCAAGAAGAACTACTACATGCTTCCCGGCCGGGCCGATACAGTGACGGGCAAACTGCAGTGTCATCGCAGCGGCTTCGGCTTTCTGATCCCCGACCCTGAATACAGCGGCCTGGGCGACGTGTTCCTGCCTGCCTCCCGGCTGGGCGACGCCACCCACGGCGACCGCGTGCTGGTGCAGATCAGCGATGCGCCGGCCACACGCGGCAAGCGCGGCGGTCCGCCGCCCAAACTCTTCAGCCGGGGACCCCGCAAGGAAGGCAAGGTCGTCAAGATCCTGGAACGAAGCCACAAAAAGGTCATCGGCAAGCTGCTCTTCCTCAAGCGTCCGGTGGTCATCCCCCTGGACAGCCGCTTCCACTATTCCGTCAACGTGACCAACACCGACGAATTCAACCTTCAGGACGAGGACATCGTGCTGGTGGAACTGACCACCGAACCGTCCCAGCAGACGCGGCCCGAGGGCCGCATCGTCACCTTCGTCGGCAAACCGGACGATCCCGACCTCCCCTTCAAGATCACCATCGCCAAACACGACATCCCCCTGGAATTCTCCCGCGAGGCCCAGTGGGAAGCCCGACAGATTCCCAATGTGGTGCCCGCCGACGAGATCGCCCGCCGCACGGACTACCGCGACCTGCCGGCCGTCACCATCGACGGTGAAACGGCATTCGACTTCGACGACGCCGTCAACGTGGAACAGACCCCGGACGGCAATTTCCGGCTCTACGTGCATATCGCCGACGTTTCCCATTATGTCGTTACCGGTACGGCCCTCGACAACGAAGCATTTCAGCGGGGCACATCCGTCTATTTCCCCGACCGGGCCATTCCCATGCTGCCGTCGGAGCTTTCGTCCACCATCTGCTCCCTGCTGCCCGAACAGGACCGCCTGACCCTGACCGCCGTGCTGACCATCCACGCCGGGTCCGGCAAAACCATGAAAACCGAATTTCACGCCGCCGTCATCCGCAGCCGGGCGCGCATGACGTACACCGAGGTGGCGCGCCTTCTGGACGGCGACGAGGAGACCCGCCGCCGCCACGAGACACTGCTCTCCCAGTTCGAGCTGATGCACGCCCTCTTCACGCTGCTCCATCGCCGCCGCCGACGCCGTGGCGCCATCGATTTCGACCTGCCCGAGGAGGAGGTCCGCTTCGACCAGATGGACAACGTCATCGGCATTTTCAAGGCCGAACGGAACGTGGCCCACCGGATCATCGAGGAGTTCATGCTGGCCGCCAACGAAGCGGTGGCCCAACGCTTCGCCGGCGCCGACCTGCCCTTCATCTACCGGATCCACGAGCAGCCGGATCCCCTCAAGGTCGCCGAGTTCTCCGAAATCGCCGCCCAGTTCGGCAAGGACTTCCAGCCAGATCTCGAAAACCTGCAGCCGCGTGATTTCCAGCAGCTGGCCGACGGCTTCGACAATTCCCCGCTCGGCAAATATCTCACCTACCTGATGCTCCGTTCGTTCAAGCTGGCGGTCTACTCCGAGAAGAACGTCGGCCACTTCGGACTGGCAGCCAAGGACTACACCCACTTCACCTCGCCCATCCGCCGCTACCCCGACCTCATCGTCCACCGTCTGCTGCGGGCGAAATTCCTCCACCGGAAAGGCGCCCGGCCGGACGTGCCCGACGAGGCCGGCCTGGGTGAGATTGCCCGTCATGCCTCCGAGCGCGAGCGGGCGGCCGTGGAGGCCGAACGGGAGATCATGGCCTGGAAGAAGGCGGAATTCATGAACGAGCATATCGGCGAGGAGTTCGAGGGCTTCGTGTCCAGCGTGCGGGCCAACGGCTTCTACGTCGAACTGCTGGACTTCTTCATCGAGGGCTTCGTCAACCTGTCCACCATGATCGACGATTATTACGAATTCCGCGAAGAGGAGCTGGCCTTCCGCGGCGAGCGCACCAACCGGGTGTTCCGGCTGGGCACACCCGTTCTGGTCAAGGTGGACCGGGTGGACATGCAGCGCTTTCTCCTCGATTTTTCCGTGTCGAAAGTGCTACGGGATCCGCAGGCGCCACCGGCCGGGAAACCAAAAGCCGCCGGTCCACGTAAAAGAAGCAGTCGCAAAAAGGGAGGCAAAAAGAAATGATCGGACGTCGGATGGCAATCGTCTGGATCGGTATTGTTATCGTGGCCGGATGCAGTGTGTGGGCCGATGAGAAGGCGGATATCCGCCAGGCGGAATCCCTCTTCGAAAAAGGCGTCAAGAAGGAGCGCCAGCAAAAATTCGACGAGGCCGAGCGGCTCTTTCGGGAGGCGCTGGAGACCTATCCGCTGCTCCCCGGCGCCTGGGTGGAACTGGGGCAGGTGGCCATGACCCGGCGAAACTACGAAGCCGCGGTGGAGTGTTACCAGCGGGCGGAGGCGACCTACCTGGCCCTCCATGACAAGAAACGGCTGGAACTCCAGAAAACCCAGAACGATACCCTCGACTATATTCAGCGTGCCGACGATTATTACGGCGCCGGTGTCCGCGGCGGCGGCGGATTTGCCCGGTCGGAGGGCCTCGCCGCCAAGGACAATCGCGTCCTGGACAAGCGCCGGGTGATTCCCGAGAACCTGGAGGCCGATATCCCGGCGCTCCTCTATCTTTACCTGGCCGGCGCCTACATGCGGCTGGGGGAGCTGGAACCAGCCGAACAGGAACTCCTGAAGGGAATCCGCCGTGACCCCGATCTGGCCCCGCTGCATTTCAACCTGGCCGTCATCCACCTCGCCCGCGGCGAGTACCCCCAGGCAGCCGAGGCCGCCCGCACCGCCCGGGACAAGGGTTTCCAGGTCCCGCCGCAGTTCATCACGGATCTGGAGACGCGCGGCCATCTGACCTTCTGAGATGCGCGTCCTGCTGATCCAGCCGCCCGTCGAGGACTTTTACACCACAGCGGTGCGGACCTATCCCCTGGGGCTGGCCTGCCTGGCCACCGTCCTGGAGACGGCGGGACACACCGTCGCCATCCTCGATGCCCACCGGCCCCGCCGGAGTGAGCCGCGGCCGTTGCCGGCCGGGTTCCGCCATCTGCAGCCGTATTATCCGCCCACCGCCGTCACCCCCTACAAGCTCTTTCGGCAGTACCGCCGCTTCGGACTGACCGCCCCGGAGATCCGCGCGGCCATCTCCCGGCACAATCCCGACGTCGTAGGCATCGCCGCCATGTTCTCGGCCTATGCCGAACAGGCCCTGGAATGCGCCCGGCTGGTCAAGGAGCTGGATGTGAATATCCCGGTGATCATGGGCGGCGCCCATGCCACCGTGGCGCCGGAGCACCTGCTGGCCGACCCGGCCGTGGACTGGGTGATCCTGGGTGAAGGCGAACGCCCCCTGGTGGCGCTCATGGAATATTTCACCACCGGCGCGCCCCGACCCGAGGAAATCAGGGGTCTCGGTTGGAGGGCGTCCGCCGGTCTGCGCTTCCAGCCGGAACTGGATCTGATCGCCGACGGCGCCGGACTGCCGGTGCCGGCCCGCCACCTGCTGGACCCGGCCAACTACACCATGGCCGGGCGGTGCTACACGGCCGTGCAGACCAGCCGCGGCTGTCCCCACCGCTGCGGTTTCTGCGCCGTGCATTGTCTGAGCGGGACGGGTGTCCGTCGCCGGCCGGTGGCCGCCGTGGTGGCGGAACTGCGGGAATGCGTCCGCCGCTGGGGAATTCGCCTGTTCGATATCGAGGACGACCATTTCCCCATACACCCGGCGGCGGCCCTGGAACTGGCGGCGGCCGTCCGCGGCTGTCCCGACCTGGCCGGGGTGGAATTCACCGCCATGAACGGCCTGCCCACCCGCCCACTGAACCGGCGGGTGCTCACCGCCTTGCGGGACATGGGCTTCCGTCACCTCGACCTGGCCATGGTCTCCGCCGGCGCCGACACGCTGGCCCGGTTGGGCCGCCCCGACAGTCCCCGGCATGTTTATCACATCATCGACCGCGCCGCCGCGCTTGGCCTGAGCACGGTCGCCTATTTCATCATCGGGCTGCCCGGCGAAACCCCGCCGGCCACCCTGACCACCCTGGTCCAGCTCATGGCCCACCCCGGCATCCTCGGCGGCAGCGTCCTCTACCTGCCTCCCGGCACCGACCTGCATCGACAGTGGCACCGCCGCCTCGACTACCGGCAGATGCGCTCCACCGCCGTCGCCGGCGACCGACCCGACTATACCGCCGCCCAGCAGCTGACCATCCTCATGCTGGTGCGACTGGTCAACTACCTGAAGTCCATGCTTGAACCCGGCACCCGGCGCCCGTTTACCCAATTCAGGGCCGACTGCCTGCGCCGGCACGCCCTGACCGGCACATGGCACGGCCCCCTGGGGGTGAACGCCTCCCTGGAATCCGCCGGTCGGGCGGTGGCGGCCACCAGCCTGGCCACGGGCCGCCTCCTCGGACTGCGCCGCGTCAGCCGCCGGCCGTCCCGTTTCCTGCTGGTGGAGGAACCCCTGGATCATCTGCTTTTTCGGGACTTTCTGGATATGGCCACCGCATTTCCCATCGCCGCCGACCGGCCGGCGGGCGCCCCGCCGGCGGCGCCCGGTCATCTCCCCGTCGATGATGCCCGGGCCGGGCTGACCGAACCCTGATATCCCTTCGCCTCATCCCAAACAGAAATAGCGTACCGGCCGAAGTCGAAACCGGTCCGCCCCCGGACCCGTGCTCCGGCGCGGTGACGGATGATCCGACGAAAGGAAGTCTATCCAAGATGGCAGAAAACAGGAAATCGGGCTGCGGCTGTTTCGGCGGCGGCGTCTTCGGCAGCATCGGCGCCGTTCTGGCGGCCATTCTCAGCTGGCAAGTCAATCACAGCGTCCTGTGGGCGCTGGTGCATGCTTTCTTCAGCTGGTTTTACGTGATCTATCACTGGCTGAAATACGGCCGGCTGCTCCCCTAGCCGGAAGAGCCCGGCCGGCTTGACGGCTGACCACAAATCGAAAATGATTTCCGTCTCCAGAACCAGCGGCCGTCCCGCCGCCTCCGCCTGCCGGACGGCTTCGGCCATCCGCTCCCGGCCGGCGGCGTACTCCGCCTCTGTCAGCATGGCCAGCTGCGAACAGGCCTCCTTCTCCAGGAACGGATCACCGAACACCCCAGCCCCCGTAAAACGGGCGCGCGAACACTCCACCTCCCGCCGTGGCGCCGGCCTCAGGCCCGCCGCTTCCGCCCGGCGATCCAACGCCGCCCACGACGGGAAGCGGGCCAGATCCCACGCGTAGATCTCCGCGAAGAAGCGGTAGGCGTACCATTGATGGGCGCCCCGCCGCGGATCCATGCCCACCACGGCCAGCATCCCGCCCGGGCGCAAGACCCGGGCCGCCTCGGCCACAAACCCGCACGGATCGCCGAAGTGGTGAATGGCGTTGACGCAATAGATCAGGTCCGCCGACCGGTCCCGCAGCGGCAGAGGGGTGTCCCGCCCGCAGACCAGCCGGGCGGCGGCCGTTTTTGCCGCGGCCAGGCGCAACATTTCCGGGAAAGGATCCAGGCCGATGATCCGGAGGGCGCATCCGGCACAGGCGGCCAGCCAGTGCCCGGTGCCGCAGCCCACCTCCAGCACCGTCGACGGACGCCGCTCGTCCATCAGCCGGTGCAGGGCCGCGGCAATGCCCGGCAGCCGGTTCAGGCGATAGCGCCGGTCGTAGTCCGGGGCGATGCGGGCATAATCGGTCTGTCGTCGTGGCGACATGCGCCCCCCGTCTGGTGAGATTCCGGCGGGCCGGCGCGCGCCCGGGGAGGGACCTGCACCGGCCGCCCGTCATCACCGCCGCCGCATCACTCTGCCGCTGCGGCCTCCAGCCGGGAGAGAATGCCCGGCAAGGCATCCTTGTGCACGGCAAAAAAGAGCATCTTCAGGCGGACGTAATCGTCCCGGAACAGGTAATAGCCTTCGTACTGGCCCCAGGTGGCGGAGCTGCCGGAGTCCTTGATGAGGTACCAGTCGAAATCGCCCACCCGGGTGTGCCCCACGGCATGAATGGCGTGATCGTCCGTGGTGCTCTTGTTGACCATGCGGTACTCGCGGGCGCTCTGGTCGATATGGGCCGCCGGGATGTCGAAGGTCGGCACGAACGCCACATCGGCCATCCCCAGCTTGCCCGGTTCGGATACGTCACCGCCCAGAACGGCCGTGTAACCGCCGGCCAGGGCCGCCTGCAGCGCGGCGTACCACTCGTCCAGGGGCACATTGATGAAATCGTCGCAATGCCACCAGTTGTCGGGGGCACGAAGTTCCTGGCGGGTGTAGAACGGGTAGTAGAGAGTGGACATGACGGCATGGTAGTCGTCCATGTCGAGACCCGTCACCTCGGCCAGAAACTGGCGGGGGGTCCACGACCGGCCCTCGAACTCGAATTCCCGGGGCGGAGTCCCCAGATACTTGTCGAGGATCAGGGCCACGTGGTGCAGGTTATACTCCTCGTCCCACATGTTCTGGGCCTTGACCAGGTCCAGGTAGGCGTCCAGTTCATCCATCAACGCCGAATGATCGTGCCTCGTCTGCCCCTCGGGCAAGCCCGGATAGGCGTCGGCGGGGACCACGCCGTATGTCTTCCAGATCTCCAGCACCGACGTGAATTCGGAACCATGGGACACATAGGAATCGCCCCGCTCACGGATGAAACGCCGTGATTTTTCAAGGAACTCGTAATAAACCGACCATATTTCCGACAGCTTGATCTTCTTGCCCGTCAGGCGGAAGATCTCCGCCTCGAAGAACGAGGTGGCGGAAAAACTCCAGCACGAACCCGTGAGGTGCTGACGGACGGGGGCAAAATGAAACGGCGCGGCAAATTCGGCCACCGCACCGGGCGGCGTCACGCCGGCCAGATCCGATACCAGGTCCCGCCGGCCTTCCCGCTCGGCCTTTTTTTCCTGTTTCTGCCGCTCGCGGATGGCGGCGGTCTCGGCCTGCCGCTCGTCGGCGGCCTTCCTGTTCGCCTCCGACATCTCCTTGAGGACCTTGTCCTCCCGGTGTTTTTCGTACTGGGCCCGGTTTCGCTCATCCACGCCCAGGACCAGTGCCGTCGCCAGCAGGGAAAAAATGAGGCCAAGGCAAATTCTGTTCATGATTCGCACCTCGCATATGATTTGTGTATCGACAAGCTTTCCGCGCGCCGGATCGGACTGTCGGCCGGGCCGCCGGCTCATTCAAGGGACAGCGTGGCCGTCGCATGAATCTGCCCCTGGCCCCGCAGGTCCCACACGCGGTAGGAAAAGGCATACTCCTCGCCGCTCTTCATGGGTTCGCCGGCCGTGAAGGACAAGGTCAACTGCCGGGCAGCGGCCGGTTCCACGCCCGCCGTTTCATATTGGGCGAACAGATTGGGCTCGTCCAGGATGATGTTGCCCGCGCTGTCCATGACCTGGAGCGAAGCGCCGGGGTATACCCGCCCGTTGAGCGCGGTGAAGCCCTGCACCCCTTCCAGGTAAAGAACCAGGGTTTCGCCCATGGACAGACTCCGCTTCTGCAGTTTGGCGCCGTCCACGACCAGGTAGGCGTCTTCCATGCCCAGGCCGTTGTTCTGCACCGACAGACCGCTCACGAAGTCCGACCGGGTGCCCACGCTGAAGTTGCAGCCGCCGGTCCCGGCCAGGATCATGGCCACCCCAAGCAGACCCAACCACATACCGTACCGCATCATACCCTCCTTTCGGGAGGCTCTTGGCCCCCGCTTCAAAACGGCGATTACCGCGGCGTCCCGGTCACCCGTCGCCCGGTGTAGGAGAGTATACCGTGCCGCCGGGCGGCGTTCAACCGGGAAAGATGTGAACCCCAGGAAAGACACGCAGCCGGGAGAGGCCATCCCCGCCGCTCCGCCATCATGGCGGGCTGAAGGTCCGTCGTTGACAAAAGCAGCTCCGGATGGTTACATTAAGGCTCACCCGGCATCATCCGGGAATTCACCCTCTGGAAAGGGGACCTGCCTTTTTGCTGAGCCGCGTGGAGAACAAACTGCTGGCGCTGATGGTAGGGATCTGTCTGATCGTCTCGCTGGCGTCCATGCACATTATCTTCGTCACCCAGAAAGACCGGCACTTCGACAACGCGCGGCAGCGGTTGCAGAACATCGCCCACCGCAACACCGTCATCCAGCGCGAACTGGTGGAGCGCAAGCTGGAAAAGGCCCGGGCCGCCAATCACCTGGTGCGCGGAGCGCTCCGTCAGCCCGTCCCGGCCGGCGACGCCACTCTCCCGTCGCCCGGCACGGATGGCGCCTGGCGAGGCGCCGACACCGCCGGGGTGTCCGGTTATTTCCTCTCCCGGCGCGCCACACCCAGCGCGGAAGTGCTGGAACTAAGCCGCAAGACGGAGGCCCTCTGGCAAATCCTCGGCCCCCTTATGCTGGAGGACTTTCTCGATTTTTACATCATCACCGCCGACCAGTACATCCGCATCACGCCCCCTGACTGGGCCCTCAAGATTGAAGCCGATCACGATTTCACGGCGGATATATTCTACGCCCCGGCCACGCCCGAACGGAATCCCGGCGGTGAGCCGGTCTGGACTCCGGTCTATTACGACTCCATTCACAAACACTGGATGATCAGCCTGCTGGTGCCGCTCTACATCGAGGGCCGCTTTGTCGGCATCACGGGCTCCGATCTGATTCTCGACCAGCTGTTCGCCCGTATCAACCGCTGGGCGAATCTCGAAAACTTCGGCACCATCTGCCTCTTCGACGCCGAAGGCAACATCATCGTTCATCCGCGCTACATGGACCTGATTCGTCACAAGCACGCCGAAATGAACACCACCCTCTCCTTCCGCGACATCCCCCAGCCCGGCCTGTCCAAAACCATCGCCGCCTACCTGAAACAATCGCCGCCGGATCATCTATTCACCGAGTTCAGAGACGGCGAGGCCTTGCAACTGGCCTATCTTCAGCCGCTGGGCGTCATCGACTGGCACCTGGCCGTGTACGTACCCCATGCCACCGTCAACGCGCCGCTGGTGGCCAACCGCTGGAACATCATTCTCATCACCCTGCTCATCGCCCTGGTCCTGGTGCTGGTCCTGCGCCTGGGCATCCGGCGCATCATCCTGGCCCGGGTTCTCGGCCTGGAGAAAGCCAGCCGGGCCCTGGCCGAGAGCCGGCCGGTGGTGTTCCCGCGCCCGGGCCGGGACGAAATCGGCAGCCTGATCCGGGCCTTCCAGGAAATGGCCGGCACATTGCGCCAGCGGGAACGGGAACTGCAGGAACACAACCGGATCCTGGCCGACGTCAACAAGAAACTGAAGACCAACGAACGAAACCTGAAAACCAAGAAAGACGAACTGCAGGCCATTCTCGACAATGCCACGGCGGTCATTTACGTCAAGGATCTGCAGGGCCGCTACGTCCTGGTAAACCGCAACTATGAAAAAATGTTCGGCGTCGACCGGCACCGCATCACCGGTGCCACGGTGCATGACGTTTTCCCGCCGGAGGATGCGCGCTGTTATGAAGCGGTGGACCGGCAGGTCATCGAAACCGAGCGGCCGCTGGAAATCGAGGAGACGGCCACCCGCGACGGCGAGGAACGCTGCTTCCTGTCCCTCAAATTCCCCCTGTACGACGCCGATGACCGGCTGAACGGGGTTTGCAGCATTTCCACCGACATTTCCGAGCGCAAGAAGAGCGAAGAGGAACGGCGGCGGCTGGAGCAGCAGATTCAGCATACCCAGAAACTGGAAAGCCTGGGTGTGCTGGCCGGAGGGATCGCTCACGATTTCAACAATCTGCTGGTGGGGATTCTCGGCAACGCCGATCTGGCCCTCACCGACGGCGCGCTGTCGGATCCGGCCCGCCAGAGTGTACGCGAAATCGAACGCTCCGCCCTGCAGGCGGCGGACCTGTGCCGGCAGATGCTGGCCTATGCCGGCAAGGGCAAACTGGTGGTGGAGCCCCTTTCCCTCAACGAACTCATCGAGGAGATGAAGCATCTGCTCGAAGTCACCATCTTCCGCAAGGCCCGGCTGACCTTCCGCCTGGAATCCCCGTTGCGCGCCATTATCGGGGACATCAGCCAGATCCGCCAGGTCATCATGAACCTGTTGATCAATGCCGCCGAAGCCCTGTCGGAAGACGGCGGCGAAATCCACATCCGGACCGGAACGCGCTATTGTGAGGCGTCCTTCGGCCAGGGCGGCTTCGGGGCCGATGGTTTCCGGCCCGGAGAATACGTTTTTCTGGAGGTCACCGATTCGGGGAACGGCATGCTGCCGGAAAACATCCCCCACATATTCGAGCCGTTCTATACCACGAAGTTTACCGGCCGCGGGCTCGGGCTGGCGGCGGTACTGGGCATCGTCCGCGGTCATCATGGCCTGCTGAAGGTGATCAGTACGCCGGGCCGGGGCAGCACGTTCACGGTCTATTTCCCGGCCGCGGAGCAGGACGCCGGATTTGAATCGGCCACCGGGCGGGCCCGCACCATCGGGCCGGAGTCGGGCACCATCCTGCTGGTGGATGACGACCCCACGGTCCGCCAGGTGGGGCAGTTGATGCTCCAACGGCTGGGCTTCTCGGTCCGGGAGGCGGTGGACGGAGTGTCGGCCATCGACATCTTTCGCCGGCATGCGGACCGCATCGACTGCATTCTCCTGGATCTGACCATGCCCAATCTGAACGGCGAAAAGACCTATCTTGAGCTGCAGCGGATCCGGCCGGGCGTCCCCACCGTCATCATGAGCGGCTTCTCGGCCGAGGAAATCAACGACCGTTTCCCCGACGAGGCGCGGGTGGAGTTCCTGCAGAAGCCCTTCCAGCTGGATGCCCTGAGCCGCTGCCTGCAGCGGGCCCTGGCGTCACGGCAGCCCGGTTCCGCTGCGCCGGATGCCACGTCATGACTCCGGCCGAGGAAGTCGGCAGCGGGCGTCTCGTGCCAGACCCAGACTGTGCCCCCGGTCGTGAGAGAACGAATATTATCCATCCGGCGGCGTAGAGGTTGCAGCGCCCCATGACGGGACCGGATGACCCGCCACCGGACAGGCCGTCGGGTCCGTCAGAAGGGAATCCGGCACCGCCCGGACGACACGGAAGGAAAGTGCATGAAGCCACACCCTGAGAATACAGGCACCCACTCCGGCCCTGCCATCCGCCTCTATACCGACGGGGCCTGCTCGGGGAATCCCGGTCCCGGCGGCTGGGGAGTGGTGATGGAATCGCCGACGGGCATCCGGGAAATGGGCGGTCACGAGCCCCACACCACCAACAACCGCATGGAGCTGCGCGCCGCCATCGAAGGACTTCGCCGCGCGGCAGCGGCCGGGCCCGTCGTCGTCGTGACGGACAGCCTTTACGTGTACAAGGGCATCCGCGACTGGATCCGGCAATGGAAACGGCGCGGCTGGCAAACCGCCGGCGGCGCGGCCGTGTTGAACCAGGATCTGTGGCAGGAACTCGACGGGTTGAACACGGAGAATGTCAGCTGGGAATGGGTGCGCGGCCATGCCGGCCACCCCGGGAACGAGCGGGCCGACCGCATCGCCCAGTGGTTCGCCCGGGGGCCGCGGACGGACATGCCGCCGCCGGATCTGCCGCCCACCCGTCCTTCAACCACCGGGACCGGGCTCCTGCTGCTGGACCACCGCCCGCCGGGTGTCACCTACCTCAGCCTGGTGGACGGCGAACTGCGCCGGCACCAGACATGGGACGAGTGCCGCCAGCGCACCCAGGGCCGTTCCGGCGCCCGGTACAAAAAATGCCGCTCCCGCGAGGAGGAAGAAGCGACCCTGGCCGCCTGGGGCCTCCGCTGACTGGCCCCCGTGACGACCATTCGCCACACCCGACGCCATCGAGCACTGACGAGGAGGAACCATGGAACAATTACCGCCCAGTCCCCTGTGGACCCGCTGGCGCCGGAAGCGCTGGGTCCACCTGTTGCTGGCCGGTCTGGCGGCGCTGCTGACGGGCCTGGTCATCGAGTGGCTGGCCGCCGGGCCCACCCTGCCGGGCTCCATATTGCACGTCCTGGGAGTGTTGCTGATCGGGCTGGTCCTCCTCAGCCGGCTGTTCCTGGCGTTGCGCTGGCTCACCCGCAAAGTGTTCTTCAAGGTGCGCAACCGCATCATCGCCAACTATTTCCTCACCGGTCTGCTGCCCCTCTTCCTGCTGGCCCTGCTGGTCTTCATCACCGCCAACCTTTTCCTCGTCCAGCTGGCCAGCTATCATCTGAAACAACTCCTGGCCGATGAATTTTCCACCGCCGAACAGGCCGCTTTCGAACTCTCCGTCGTGGCGTCCACCGGTGATCCCGACGCCGGGCCGGCCGCCGAGGTCATGACCCATTTCCGTACTCTCCTGCCGGGGCTGCAGGCGACGGTTCCCGAAGAGCCGCTGACCGCCAAGCCCGGCTGGACATCCGGCGATCCCCTGCCCTGGCTGGATATACCGGCCGAAAAACGACAGACCTATGTGGCCGCCGGTGACCACATCCACCTGGTCGTGCAACTGACACCCCAAAACTCGCGCGCCCGGCGAGCCGTACAGGTGAGCGTCCCGCTGGCGGAGCCCTTTCTGTCCGGTCTGGAAAAGGAGATGGACGGGTTCATCCTATTTATCCACGGCGAAGAGGACACGTCTGCGGAGGCCTCTCCAGACAAAAAAACATCCTCCACGACCCGGCAGCGATCCAGCTTTACCATATCCATCGATGAGTCCCCGCAGGCAGCGACCCGATTGACCCAGTGGCTGGACACCCTGCCCGGGGGGCTGGCCTATTTCGACTCCTACATGCTGGCGCCGGGCTACGCGCAGCAAGAGGAGGCGGGTGGACTCGAGGAGATGATGGTGCTGGGGATCGTCCGGACGAAATATTCGGCCATCCTGGGCAAGTACATCCAGGGCTCCCTGCCGGCCGACGTGCCCGCCCACAAGCTGTTTCTTTGGGTGGGACTTATCGTGGGCGGCTTCTTCGCCTTCATCGAACTCATCGCCTTCGGCATCAGCCTGGTCTTCTCGCGCTCCATCACCAAGGTCATCGGCCAGCTCCACCGCAAGACCCGGTTGCTGGCCGAGGGGAACTTCGAGTACCGCATCGATTCCAAACGGCGGGACCAGCTGGGCGAACTGGCCCGCTCCTTCGACCGGATGTCCGACGACCTGCAGCACCTCCTGGTGGAAGTCAAGGAAAAGGAACGCATGGAGCGGGAGCTCGCCATCGCCCAGGAGCTGCAGAATACCTTTTTCCCCAAGAGCCTGCCCGACATCCAGGGAGTGAACCTGTGGGGCAAATGCCTGCCCGCCCGCAAGGTGAGTGGCGACTATTACGATTTCATCCATCACGAAGACGGCACCGTCGATTTCTACATCGGCGACATCAGCGGCAAGGGGATTTCGGCCGCTCTCCTCATGGCCAGCACCCAGACCTTCCTGCGCCTGGAATCGGCCAAGCACCCCCGCCTGGCGGTCCACGAAATCGTGGCCAATTACAACAATTACCTGCTCAACTACAGCGCCCACGGCAAATTCAGCACCCTGTTCTTCGGCCGCCTGGACAAAAAACGAAACACCCTCGCCTATTGCAACGCCGGACACAATCCGCCCTTCCTTTTCCGGCAGGGGCAAGTCCTGCGCCTGGAAACCGGCGGCATGATCACGGGAATCATCGAGGACACGCCATATGAATCGGAGACCGTGCTGCTGCAGCCGAAGGATCTGCTCATGGCCTACACCGACGGCTTTACGGAAGTCTTCAACCAGGAGCAGGAGGAATTCGGCGACGACCGCCTCCGGGACCTGGTGGATACCGCCGGCGAGTACCAGCTGCACCGGCTGTACGACAGTCTGGTGACGGCCGTCCAGCAGTGGTCGGCGGTCAGCGAACAGGCCGACGACATGACCATGCTCATGGTCATGATCCAGTAAGATGCATCATCCACGGAACATCAACCTGCTCCAGGACGACCTGCTGCGGACCATCATTCGCCTGGGCTATCCCACAGCGCTGGCCTCGGCGGTGCAGACCCTCTACAACCTGGCCGACACATTCTGGCTCGGCAAACTCGGCCGCCAGGCCCTGGCCGCGCCGGTCATCTCCTTCCACATCATCTTCTTCATCATCGCCATCGGCATGGGCTTTGCCCTGACGGCCACGGCCCTGGTGTCACAGTATACCGGCGCCGACCAGCCGGAAAAAGCACGCCAAGCGGCCGGCAACACCCTCGTCTACACCCTCGGCATCGCCGTTGTGCTATCCGCCCTGGCCCTCGTGTTCGAACGGCCGCTGCTGCGTTTTCTCGGCACGCCCCCGGACACCTTCTACTCGACCCTCATCTACCTGCGCATCATGCTGTGGGGGATGCCCCTGGCTTTCCCCTTCTTTGTGTACCAGTACACCATGCACGGCTACGGCGACACCGTGTCGCCGCTGAAAGTGGAGCTGATCTCCGTCGGCCTCAACCTGGCCGTGGACCCCATCCTCATCTTCGGCTGGCTGGGCGCACCGGCCCTGGGGGTGGCCGGCGCGGCGCTGGCCACGGTGTTCACGCGGACGCTGTCGTCCCTCATCGGTCTGCATTTCCTGTTCTTCCGGCCGAAAGGGCTCTCCCTGAGCCTGCGGCATCTCCGGCCGGCACCGGACATGCTGCGCCTCATGTTCCGCATCGGCCTGCCGTCGTCGGTGGGCATGTCGGGCAGCTCACTGGGTTTTCTGGTCCTGCTCGGCATCGTAAACGCCTTCGGTTCGGTGGTCATTTCGGCCTACGGGATTTCCACCCGGGTGGTGCATCTGTTCATGATGCCGTCCATGGGCGTCTCCCACGCCGTCACGGCCATCGTCGGTCAGAATTTGGGCGCCCGCCAGCCCGAGCGGGCCAAGGCCGCCGTCCGTCTGGGCATCCGCCTCATGCTGGTGGTCATCGTGCCGGCCATGCTCCTCGTCGCCCTGCTGGGACGCCAGCTGACCGTATTCTTCATCCCCGACGACCCGCTGGTGCACGCCCTCGGCCGGCCCATGTTTCTGCTGGTCGCCCCGGCGGTGGTCTTTTTCAGCCTGGCCACGGTGCTCAACGGCGCGTTTCAGGGATCAGGCTTCACGGTGCCGGTCATGGTTTCCAACCTGTCGCGGATCTGGCTTTTCCGCATCCCGGCCGTCTATCTCCTGTGTATGGTCGTACTGGACGGGCCCGGTGCCAGCGGCGCCGCCCTGGGGATCTGGTGGGGCATGTTGCTGTCGAATTTTCTGGCTTTCGGGATGATCTGGATCTGGTACGGACGGGGCGCCTGGGCCCGGGCGCGGATCACCCTCGCCGAACCGCCTGCCGGCGAGGCGCCCGGTCCCAACGATGACGGGTCACTCACCAGATGACAATGCGCACGTCGTCGCTGGCGAACCCGCCGAAACCGTCCGTAACCTGCAGGTAAAATATATAGGTGCCGCCGGCGACGGCCTGGAAAGAGGTCTTCACCGCGGCGGGATCCGCCAGCAGCACGGGCGGACCGAACACCTGCGTCCACAGGAACTGCAACGGATCGCCGTCGGGATCGAAGGAGCCGCTGCCGTCCAGGAAGAAGGTCCCCGTCTGCGACGCGAACTGGTCCAGGCCGGCATAGGCCACCGGTGGACGGTTGGCCGCCTCTGCCGTCACCGTCACCACCGCACTCGCCTCTGCCTCGCCGCGGCGGGCCAGCAGGCGATAGGTGGTGGTTTCCGCCGGGGACAGGTTCAGACTCCCCGTGGGCAAGACCTCGCCAAAGCCATCCAGGATCACCGTCTCAGCCGCCGGAGCGGCCCAGGACAAGCGGGTGCTCTCGCCTTTGCGGATGCGGCTCGGATCGGCCAGAAAATAGATGATGGCCGGGGTATGGCGAACCGTCACGGTCAAATCCGCGGCCACTTCCGCCGTCTCATCCCGGGCCAGCAGCGTGTAGACACGCGTGGTATCCGGCGCGACATACAGGCTGCCGGCGGCGGATACCCGGCCCACACCGGCCAGTTCCACCTCGTCCGCGCCCACGGTTTCCCAGCTCAGGAGGGTATACTGCCCGGCGGCGATCTCGCCGGGAACCGCCTGGAAAAAGACGATGGCCGGCCCGTCGACGGGTGTGGCGGCGGCCAGGAAATCCGCCCGGAACAGCGCCAGGTCCTGCCGGTCGCTGAGGCCGTCGCCGTTCAGGTCGGCCGACGCGCCGGGCTGCTGCCAGGCCGACATGAGCCGGCCCAGATCGGCGGCGTCCACCCGACCGTCACAATCGAGGTCCGCGGTGAATCCGTTGCCGGTGCCGGGGGTGGGACAGGCGACCCTGCCCCAGGGATAGTCCGGCCGGGGGCTGCGACCGACGGTCGTTCCCGCCGTCAGTTCCGGAAAATACACGCCGTCGACCAGGGCGTGCAGGTAGTCCTCGCCGGCAAACAGGCCCAGGAATCCCGTGTCGGACATCAGCGGGAACGGGGCATGGTCCGGACCGTCAGCCGGACGGCCGTCCAGCCGCAGCACCAGATATCCCCCCGCCGGGATCACCAGGCCGGCCGGCAGGGGCCAGCCCCGCGGATCGGCCGGATCGTCGGACAAACACAGGCCGTCGAGATCCACGGCACTTTGGCCGTAATTGTAAAGCTCCAGCCAGCCATCAGGCGATTCGGTTTCCGGGCCGGCGGGCGACATACCGATTTCATTGAGCAGCACCGTCGGGCCGGCGGGTGCGTCCGCACCGGCCAGGAGTGGCGCCGTCAGCAGCAGCCACAGACCCGCGCCCAGCAGGAGCCGGATTGTCCCGCCGCCCACCATCCACTGTCGTACCCTGGCACTCATGCCCACCTCCTTGCGGCCCGTCCACCGGGAGCCGGTCCTCCCGGCGGGCCGGAAATCATCTGTCTGGACGCAAACCATCGGCCGGTCTTTCCTCCCATTATAAAGAGCGGCGACCGATTGCGCAACCACCTTGCCGACGGTCAACGCCCACCTTGACGAACCCTGGATCTGGACAGCGCTGGATGACCGGTCTGGCCGGCGGCACACTCATTTGTTGGCAGGGAAAGACGGCGGTAAAGCCTCGCCGGGCGGAAGCCGGCGGCCAACGGCCTCAGGACCGCAACTGGTAGGATCGGTCATTTTCCGTAAAATCTTCCTGCCGGCGGCGGGTCTGCCGCCGCTCCAGCCGGTCGGAAAAGACCAGGGCCAGGACGAGGATCAGGTAGAATCCCAGAAAAAACGCAAAAAACAACGTGTAGCCCAATGTCATACATCCCCCTCGCTTTCGCCCGACGTTCACCGTACTTATCGTCACCATCATTCCTGCGTTGCGCGAGTTTCGATTTTCGCCGGGCGTTGGTGGTTAGATGCCCCGCATGGTCAAAAGGTTTACAAGGACTCGCCGGCGCCGTCACGACCCTGTGTCACGAGCAACGTGTGCACCCCGCCCGGCGGCCCGTCCGGATCCCCGGTCCGACCATCGGCCGACATCCGGTTCCGGGGACTGCTTTCCGCCGGATTATCTGGTACAATCTGACCGGGAGGACGAATATGTCACCACAAATCCGCACCTGGCTGCTGATCCTGATGGTGGGTGGGTTAGGCGCCGCCTGCGGCGGTCACCGGGCCCGCACTGAGCCGCCCGCCGCCGCGACGGAAGGGACGATCCGGATCGTCTACGACGTGGGCGGTCTGCATACCCTGGTCATCGAAAACCGGGACTGCCGCTATACCCACGCCGTCTACAAGGGAGCCAATCCGGTAGCCGCCGGGACGCTGGCCGATTATGAGAAAACCACCATGTCCGGCACCGTAACCCCGGAGGAACTCACGGCGCTGGTTACCCTTTTCCGGGCCAACGAATTCTGGCGTCTGCCGGCCGAGCTGGGCGACCTGGATCCCGGCGAACGGTATTATGCCCATCGGATCTCCATTACCCTGGACGGTCTCACCAAGACGGTGACCTTCAAGAGCAACCCCCGGCTGACCACGCCGCCGGATTTCCTTGCCGTGGAAGAGGGCCTGCGCCGGTTCATCCGGGACAAGTTCGGCTACTGACGGAGCACCATGACGCAGACAGATCTGGATCGCCTCATTTCATCACTCCCCCCGACACCGGGCATCAGCGGGCGGGACGACTACCTGAACTCCGCCGTTCTGGTGCCGCTGGTACACTGGCAGGGCCAGTGGCAGCTGCTGTTCGAAAAACGCACCGCCGCCATCCGCCAGGGGGGCGAGATCTGTTTTCCGGGGGGCATCATCCGCCGCGGGCAGGAAACGGCGGAGGAGACGGCCGTTCGCGAAACCATGGAGGAACTCGGGTTGGCGGCGGCGGACATCCGCCGGCTGGGCCGGCTGGACACCTTCGTCTCGCCCACCGGTCTCATCGTCGAGGTGGTGGTGGGCCATCTGCCCGGGGTCCGGCCGCCGGCGCTGGCCGTCAATCCCGGCGAGGTGGAGCGCGTTTTCACTGTCCCCGTCACCTGGTTTCTGGAGAACGAACCGGAACGGCACCAGGTCCTGGTCCGGGCTCATCCGTTCGTCGAGCGGGCGGACGGTGACCGCGAAATCCTGTTCCCGGCCCGGGAACTGGGCCTGCCCGACCGCTACGAAGGACCCTGGTCCGGCATGCGCACCACGGTCCTCCTCTATCGGTGTGACGGCGAAATCATCTGGGGCATCACCGCCGCCATTGTCTTCGACTTCGTCCGTCGATGGCCGGCCGCGCCGGCGAATCGTTCCTGAAGGCCGCACCGCGGCCGGCACTATTTCAAAAAATCATTGCATTCTGTGGGTTACATGGATACACTAGGGACAGAGTCATCCCGGGAGCGTCTCGTGATGAATAATCCCGATGAACGGCGTCAGTCACCCCGCTTGTATTTCAGCAAGGAGGATCGTCTCCACGCCGATTTCATTCATGCCACCGATCCGGATTTCTGCATGTCCGTGCATATTCTGACTCTCTCCGAGGACGGCCTGAGTTTCGTGGTGCCCCGCTCCGAAATGGAGGAGGCCCGTGTGGGGGACGAACTGACCCTGCTCCGCGTTTCCCACGAGTCCCGCCTGGCCGAGCTGCACGACATCAAACTGCAGATCCGCCATCTGATCCAGGGGGCCGACAACCTCATCTGCGGGGCCGCCTTCCGGCGGATGAAACTCGAAGATGCCGTGGCCCTGCGGGATTTCATCCTGAACAATCTCAGCCGCCATCGTTCCTGAAGGCGCCCCCGGCGAAGGCGAATCATCCACAAGGAGATCCCCATGGGCAGTGGCTACCGCCAGCTGATCAACTGGAACAAGGAAAACCCCGACAACGCCATGGCGGGCTGGCAGCCCGTGACCGATCCCCTCGAGCCGGCCGAGATCCGCGTTCTGGGCGCCCTGCTGGAGAAGGAGATCACCACCCCCGAGTACTATCCCCTCAGCCTCAATGCCCTGGTCAACGCCTGCAACCAGAAGTCCAACCGGAATCCGGTGGTGCACTACAGCGAAGCGGACGTGACCGCCACTCTTGAATCGTTGAAAGAAAAAGGGCTGGCCCATCGCGTCACCAGCCGCGAGCAACGGGTGCCCAAGTACCGGCAGCAGCTCACCCGGCGACTGACCCTTACGCCGGCCCAGACGGCGGTGCTGGGGGTGCTCATGCTGCGCGGCCCGCTCACCCCGGGCGAGATCCGCAGCTGCAGCGGCCGCCTGCACGACTTTGCCCATCTCGAGGAAGTGGACGCCGCCCTGGCCGAACTGGCCGAACGGTCCAGCGCCGCCCTGGTGGTCCGCCTGGCCCGGCAACCGGGGCAGAAGGAAGCACGCCACGCCCACTGTCTGGCCGGAACGCCCGCCGCTGGCGAGGCCGCCGCCGACAGCCCCGCCGACGCACCAGCCGCCGTGCCGAGACCGGCCGCCCCGCCGCCGGCCGATGACCGTCTGGCGGAGCTGGCGGACGAGGTGACCCGGCTGCGCGGGGAACTGGACGAACTGGCCCGTCAGTTCGCCGAATTCCGGCGCCAGTTCGAATAACATTTCCTGAAGGCGAGTGGGGGGATACGCCGCCCTGGAGACGTTGGGCGGCTGGCCCGCGGCCGTCTCAGCGGGAATCGGGAACGGGAATCAGTCCGCATACCTTCCGCAGGACGTCCAGGAACGGTTCCAGCACCTTTTCGGTGAACTCGCCCATGAGGCAGACCTGGATGACATTCCGCCGCAGTAGATATTCACTCTTGTAGCTCAGGAAGAAGCCGGCCTCCTCCAGCCGTCGGCCGATCTCCTCCGAATTCAGGCCGGCCGGCAGCTCGATGCTGATGACCGCCGGCGACGAATGCGCCCAGGGGGTCAGGATGCGGAAATTCATCCGCTCCATCTCCTCCCGCAAACGGCGGGAAAAGGAGGCGATCTTGTCGAAACGCACCTCGGGCTCGATGTTGTCCATGGCCTTTTTGAGGGCATAGACCAGGTTGGAGGAGATGGTGAAGGGCACCCCGTTCTTGCTGGCATAGTAGCCCAGGTCGAAATAGCGCGGCAGCCGGTGGGGCGCCGGTTCGAGGGGATGGTTGTAGAAGACCATGGACAGCCCCGGCAGGGAGCCCAGACCCTTGCCGCTGACGCCCGAGGCCAGGTAGACGCCCTGCAGATCGACGGGCACCGTCCCCAGGGAGCTGATGCAGTCCAGACACAGTTTCACCCCCCGCCGCCGGCAAATGTCTTTCAGCGTCTCCAATTCGTTCAGGACGCCGCTGGACGTTTCGCAATGGACGGACCACAGCCAGCGGACAGACGGCTCCCGGTCCAGGTGGGCGCTGATTTCGCCATAATCGTAGACTTCGCCCCAGTTGAGGCGGATCTGGTCGAACGCCAGCCCGGCGCGCCGGGCGTGATCGCTGATGCGGTCGCCGAACTCGCCGTTGCTCAGCATGAGCCCTTTTTCCGACAGCAGGGCCAGGTGGGCGGCCACGACGTCGTTGGACAGGCTGCCCGAGCCCATGAGGATTTCCACGAACGCCGCCCGGGTGAAATCGCACAACAGGGATTTCAGGTCGGCGAAATCCCGCATGAACTGGTCGGAGCGATGGGAGGTGGGCGTGTCGGAGAACACCTGGAAAACCTTGTGATTGATGTTCACCGGACCCGGCAGGAGGTTGACGATGGGCTGCTTGTCCAGATTCTGCAGGGAGGTCCGGAAAAAATCCAGGGCGCTGCGCTTGTATTTTTCCAGCGAGAGGTACATGGGCTGATAGCGGGCCGTGTCGGTGCCCACTTCCGGGCCGAAAGGCACGAACCCGATATGCTTGTAGAGCTTCAGTTGACGCGTGGTGGCCGAGATCACCGCCAGGTCATAATCCTGGGACAGGCAATATTGGGTGACTTCCTTCAGCAAGCCGTAGAAAATCTGGCGCCCCCGGCCCACTTTCTCGACCGACAGAAGCCGGACTTCGCAGACGCTGCGCCCTTCGGGCAGATAAGCGTCCAGATCGTCCAGCTTTTCATCCAGCGAAAAGGGCCGCCGGCCGCGCACCGCCACCATGCCCAGCAGTTTGTTCTCCTGCAGGCAGATGATGTAGGTGTTCTCGTCATGGAACTTGTCCACCAGCCGTCCCGACGGGTCATGTTCGTGCTGGGGGATTTCCTCCACGAACGTCTTGTAGTTGAGGCGATGAATCTGTTCACATTCGTCTTCCGTCGACGCGATCTTGAAAACAAGGGGGGCCGTTTCCGTCATGAACGGGTGTTCCTCCTGGGTGAGATTCAGTGCTTGCCCACGCGTCCGGCAAGAAAATGCCGGTAAATCATCCGGATATTGCCGCGATGGGCGATGATGACAATGGCGGCCAGGGCGCCGATCTCGGACACGATCAGCTTGGGATGATCCCAGCCCCAGGCGACCAGGGGCGCCAGCGCCGAGACCAGCAATCCGCTCAGGGTGAATTCCCGGGTCAGGGCCAGCAGGATGGCGAACATCAGCAGGAAGGTGACCGCGATCCGCCAGTCGAACAGGACGATGCCGCCCATGGCCGTGGCGATGCCCTTGCCGCCGCGGAAATGGAGCTGGACGGGCCAGATGTGGCCGGCCGTGACGGCGAACAGCACCAGCATGATTTTCCAGGGCTCGAAACCGAGGGCCATGGCGACGCCGACGGGGATCATCCCCTTGACGAAGTCGCCGGCATAGGTGATGGCGAATCCGTAGGGCCCCAGTATCCGGCTCGTGTTGCGGGCGCCCACGGCTCCGCTGCCGTGCTCGCGCACGTCCTCGCCGCGGCGCCAGCGTACCAGGTAGTACCCGGTGGTCAGGCAACCGAGCAGGTAGCTGCCGCTAATCAACAAGATCTCTTCGCTGAGCTGCGTCATGGCCGGTTTCGGTCCGAATTCTCCCGTCTTCGATTGAGGCAATGTCGCCCCATTGTACAGATCCCGGACGGGAAGTGCAAGGGATTGTCCGCCGCATGCGCTACTTTGCGAAGCCGATATTGTCCAGCATCAGGACGGCCTCGGGCGTCCGGTCGAACACGAACCGGATCTCCCGGAGCCGCTCCGGCGCGAAGGCCGGCGCCTGCTCCCTGAAAACCGCCAGGGGGATCTCGCACGTCTGAAAGCAGACCTCCCACGAGCGCCCGAACATGGATTCCACCAGCGGCAGGCGGGTAAACTGCGATGTCAGCACCGGCGGCAGACGACGGAACGAACTCAGCGGCAGGGAAACGGCCGTGCCGTCCTCGAGGACCAGCTGGACGGTCAGATCGGGCGGCACTTTCGGTACGGAGGCATCCGCCCCGCCCTCTCCCGTTGCGGTTTCTCCGTCGTTCTCGGCCGGCGCCCCGGAGGAGTCGTCCTGGCGGGTGTTTTCATCAACCGGCGTGCCGCCCGGCGGCGGCTCGTCCTCTTCGGGCACCTTCTCGTCGGGATTGGCCACGGCGAAGACCAGGCGGCTGGCGTCGTCCAGGCCCAGTTCCGCCACCTGTTGGGCGGTCAGCCGCAGCACGTAACCGGGCACCCGGGCGGGATCGGGGGCGTCCCCGGCCCAGCGCCAGCCCAGGCTGACGGCGTTGTTCTCCTGGCTGCCGGAGGAGCGGAAGGTGACCCGTTCTTCGTGCCAGACATCCAGATTCTCGCCCGCCAGGCGAGCGCCGGCCAGCGAGGCGGTGGTCAGATCCACGTCCTCCTCGAAATCGGCCAGCAGCCGCCGGGTGGAATCGGCGAAGCGGGTGACGTAGTGATCCACGGGCAGCCAGTCCCGGCCGCGGCGGTGATCGCGCAGAAAATCCACGTAGGCCAGATTCCCGTGCAGGCAGGCCTCCAGAAAGGCCGTCATGAAAACCTTGCCGATCCGCTCCTGGTCAGCCGCCGTGTGCAGCGCCGCCCGGTTGATGAACAATCCCGTGGGCCAGCCCCAGTTGCTGTCACCCCAGACGGTGTTGAACTGGCCGTGATTGGCCCGGTAGACATACACGGAGCTCTTGAACCGGTAGCTGTCGTCGGTGAACCGGACCCGCTGGAACTGCCGCGTGCCCACAAAAATGGACACGTCCGAATCGTGGGCGCCCTGCAGCACCATGTAATTGACGTTCTCCAGCGGCGTGGGCCGGCCGGCGGGCGAGTACTGCCCGTCGCTGGGGGCGATGGCGATGATGCCCCGGATGTTGAAGTTGAAATCGAAGGTTTCCTTGGCATCGTCGGGATAGTACGGCAAGCGGTTGAACGCCCCGGCGATGGCCGCCGCCTCGCCGCCCCGGGAATGGCCGATGAGGGCGATCTGCGCCAGGTCCACCTTGCCCTGGAAGGGATTGCCCGCCGTCCCGTTCCATTGTCGCCACACCGCCAGATGCTTCAGCAGCAGCCAGCCCCGGGCGTCGTTTTCCCGTTCCGGCCCTCCCACAAAGGAGCCGTTGAAAAAATTCTCGTCCACGCTCACGGCGATAAAGCCGCGGCTGGCCAGGTGGCGTCCCAGATAGGCGTAGCCGGGATCCGAATACTCCGCCATGTTGTGGTTGCCATGAACCATCAGGACCAGCGGAAACGGTCCCGCCGCGCGGGGATACCATACCCGGCCGTTGAGAGGCACGTGCTCCATGTCGAAGCCTTCCAGCCACTGGCGGACGGTCATCACCCAACCGGTGCTGCCCCGGGTGAACGGGGAGGCGTCCACCGTTTCCGTCCGCAGTTCGGCCGGTTCGCCGAACTCCGGCCGCAGGCGGGAGACGCCGCTGCCGTATGTCAGCTCCGCCACCTCGTAGGGCCCGGCCGCGCCCGGGTCGGGCAGGTCCAGCGGGCGAACCACCGCCGCATCTTCCGGCGGCGCCACCAGGTAGTCGTCGCTGCCCGGCTGAAACAGCCAGTAGACGGCGGCGATATTGAGGACCGCCCCCAGGATGATGAGGGAAATCACGCCGGTCTTGCGGGCCGATGACGCCTCGTAAAAATCCCAACGGGTCACGGCGCCGATGGCCGCGGCGAAAACCGCTTCCACCAGCACGACCAAGATGCCGAGGAGAGGCCCCACCGGTGGCGGGATAAACAGGGAAAAAACCGCCATGACCCCGCCGGCCAGGAACAGACCTGTCCAGCTCAGGAAGCGGGGGAGCAGTGTGACCACCTTCACGCTGACGATGATGAGCAGGCCCACCAGGGCGCCGATGATCAGCATGATGACGAAGGCGACCGGTGGATCGAACCCGGGGCCGATCCCCAGCGGAACCACGGCGGCGATGGCGGCGGCCACAACGACGATGACCACCAGCAGCCCCCAGGTGGCGTGTCGCCGGGCTTCGGGCCCGGGGTGCAGCTTGCGCCAGATCCGCCCGCACCCGCGCCGGATCCGCTGCCAGCGGCTGTCTTTCTCTACCGGGAAAAAGGGATTATTCATGCCGACTCCTTGCGTGATTTGCAGAATGATCCAGCCATAAACCAGCTATACGATATAGGCTGGCCCTTGGTTCGCCGCCGGGTTGTCCGAATGCTGTGCCGCGGGAGTGATCCGCGCCCGGCGGCCCTTTCAGGCCCCCGCCTGCACCTGCCGGTGCCGGAAACAGCTCACCAGATGATCGTTCACCATCCCCGAGGCCTGCATGTGGGCGTAGAGTACGGTGGGCCCCAGAAAACGGAATCCCTCGCGGCGCAACTCGGCACTGATGGTTTCGGCCAGGGGAATGGTGGCCGGCACCTCGGACATGGTCGTCCAGTGATGGGTGATGGGGGTGAAATCGACGAACCGCCAGATGTAGCGGTGGAAGCCGTTCCATTTGGCCTGGATCTCCACAAAGAGGCGGGCATTGTGGATGGCCGCCTCGATCTTGCGCCGGTTGCGTACGATGCCGGCATCGGCCAGCAGGCGGTCCACATCGGCCGCCCCGAAGGCCGCCACCCGGGCGGGATCGAAATAGGCGAACGCCCGCCGGAAATTGTCCCGCTTCCGCAGAATGGTCAGCCAGCTCAGCCCGGCCTGGAAGGCCTCCAGGACCAGGAACTCGAAAATCGTGCCGTCATCCCGGACCGGCACGCCCCACTCCTCGTCATGATAGCGCATATACAGATCGTCACCGCGACACCAGTCGCAGCGGACCCGCCCATCTTCCGTCGGCGTCATGCCCATCTCCTCTCCGGGATCCGGAATCCGTTCCGGATGTGCATTATTTCGCCCAGTATACTATAATCGTGCCGGCGCGAGGTCAATCTTCACCGCGCAAGAGGGACCAATCCGGCGCCGGACGGATGCGGATGCCCGTAACCACCCCTGACACCCCCGACATCGGCTGGCGGGAATGGCTTTACCTGCCCCTGTACGCCCTGCGCCGGCTGCCCATGTCCCTGCGCCTGGCCGTCCCCATCGCCCGGCATCCGCTGACGGCCCTGGGCAACATGCCCCGTCTTCTGCGCCGGGACCGGGACGCTTTCGCCGGCGCCTGCCTCGGCGTGGCCGACCGCGCCGAATTTCTGGACTACGTCGCCGGCCTGGCCGCGAGCTGGCAGGCCGGGCGGCTGCCCCGCAAGCCGGAAGTCTGGCTCATGCAGGCGTATTGCCAGAAACCGGTCCGCTGCGCCTGCGCACCGCCGGTGGACTCCCCCTACCGGCGTCCCGACGCCCAGCGCCGGTTCAACGAAACCTGCGTCTTCGACGGCGGCCGCTCCGGTCCCGTCTGCGGCGGCGACACCTGCCGCATCGGCCTGACGGCGCCCCAGGCCGGCCCCGGAGAGCACCTGGACCTGCGGCTGAAGATCATGCTGGACGAACGCCAGATGGCCGATTTCTGGCAGCAGATGATGGCCTTCCAGGCGCGCCACGGTTTTCCCATCCCCTACGTCATGGAGCTGTGCCCCTTCGCCCTGTGGCTGGCCCGCCGGACCCTGTTTCAGCTGAAATGCCCCGTGGGCGTGGCGTTTTTTTTCACGGCCGCCACCCGCTGCCGCACCTTCGCCGACTATATCCGCGCCGATGCCGGCCGGAAGGAGCCGGCGGCGCCCACCGTCCTCCTGGACGACGCCCGGACGGCCCGGGACGAGCTGCTGGACCGCTTGCGGGCCCTGGCCGACAGCGGTCCGTCGCCGGATCAGGCCGGTCCGGCGACAGGCCGGTGTTAACGCGGCCCGACGCCATGGTGAAGATGGGGGAACGATCTCAGTCGCGCAGGGTGCGCGTGCGCAGGAATCGCTGCAGATCCAGCCGCAGCTCGGTGGCCGTAGGATGGCGGCGCTCCGGCTCCTTTTCCAGGCCGCGACCGATGATGCGTTGCAGCTCGGGTGGCACCGCCGCCGGAAATTCGCGGGGCCCCTTGTACAGGATGGCGTGCATGACGCCGATGTAATTCTCCCCTTCGAAGGGGTAGGTGCCCGTGGCCAGCTCGTACAGCACGATGCCCAGGGAAAAGAGGTCCGTGCGGTGATCCACCGTCCCGCCGGCCAGCTGCTCGGGGGACATGTAGTTGACGGTGCCCAGGATGGCGCCCTGCTCGGTGAGACCGGTGGCCACGGTCCGTTTCATCTCTTCCCCTTCCAGGATCTTGACCAGGCCGAAGTCGAGGATTTTCACCCGGCCCTCGGTGCTGATCATGATATTGGCCGGCTTGATGTCACGATGGATCATGCGCCGGGAATGGGCATGCTCCAGCGCCTCGGCGATCTGGATGCCGATGCGGCACAGGGCATCGGGTTCGAACGCCCCCTCCCGGATCAGATCCTTCAGGGTCTGCCCCTCGACGTATTCCATGACGATGAAATCGAGACCGCTCTCCTGGCCCACCTGGAAGATGGTGCAGATGTTGGGATGGTTGAGGGCCGAGGCCGACCGCGCCTCCTTCAGGAACCGCTGGCGGACCACCGTGTCGTTGATGTTGCGGGGCGAGATCAGCTTCACGGCCACGTGGCGCTTGAGCTGGGTGTCCAGGGCCTTGTAGACCGTCCCCATCCCCCCTTCACCCAGTTTGCGGAGCACCTTGAAGGAGCCGAGCCGCTCGGGACCGCCACTGGCGGCGTTCCGGAAGAATTCCTCCAGTTCCTGCACCGACGGGCCGCCGGTGATGGTCATGGACACGTCATGCATGGTGGCGGCCTCGGGCGAAGCCGGCATCGGCGCCGGCCGCGCCGCCCGTTCCTGCTCCTGGTGAATTTTTTCATCGAGAAATTCGGCAAAGACGCTGGAAAAGAGCACCACCGTCTCCCCCACCGGGCGGATGTAGCCCGCTTTTTTCAGATTGCGGGCCAGGTAGGCCAGCCGGGGCGGGATTTCCTCGCCGTGCCGCACGCGGTGCAGCACTTCCCGCTCATCGGCCGACAGGTTTTCCCACACGTAATTGAAATGGGGCGTCACTTCCTCGCGGTAGCTCTCCACCACCTGCTCCTCGTCCACGTCCACGCCGTCCAGCACCAGATTCTCGAAGAAGGCGTTGCAGGCGATCTGCAGGTAAAAGGGGAAATAGCCGGCGAGGGCGATGATCCGGTCGGTGTACGGTTCCAGGGGCAGACCGGCCTTCATGGAGGGGATGTCGATGAGCTGCTGCGCCTCCTCCGCCGAAAACACGCTGAGATTCAGGGTGCTGAAAATATTGAAAAAGGGGGAATCGGCCACCTTGGACGTGTGGCACAGCTCCTGCAGATCCCGGCCGGAGCTGGTGATGAAGGCCAGGTCGTAGTTGTTGGCCAGGGAGCGGAAAAAGGAAAAGAACTCCTCGCCGAACCGCGGATTGGAGGTCACCACGTCGAACTCGTCGAACAGGATCACGATCTTGCGGCCGTGCTTCTGGTGGGAGACCACCGCCTTGCGGATCCCCTCGAAATCGGAGGTCAGCGTACTGGAGAAATCCGCCGACGAGAGCATCAGCAGGATGAGTTCGCGGAAGAATTCCTCCAGGGAGATGTTGCGCCGCTCCTGCAGGTCCATCTTGATGAAGACATAGTTATCGGGGTCCGGCAGCATCTTGCGGCGGATTTCCGGAAAGGAGATGTAGTTGATGAGGGACGACTTGCCGATCCGCCGCTCGCCCACCACCGATACGGATTGCGGACGGGCCGCGCCGATGCGGGAGAAGATGCGGGCCACTTCGCGCTGCCGCCCGTAGAAACGGGAGACATCGCGGATGGATACCCGGTCGAGATATGGATTCACGTTCATGGTGCCAGTCCGTTTCTGGATTCGCCGAGGATCTGCCACGGGGAATGCTCCCGCTGCACCCAGATGCGCAGGAGATCCATGCGGTAGTGGTAGTCGCCGCCGCGTTTCAGCAGCACTTCGCGGCTGCACAGGTTCTCCAGGGTGGTCATCACCGTTTCGTGGTCCAGGGTGACCGGCAGCTGCAACGCCGCCACATGGGCCATCACTTCCGCCGGCCCCTCGCCGGGCACGTTGTGGGCCGTCACCGCATCGGCCAGGACCGCCAGCACCAGCTTCTCCGCCGGGGTAAAATTCTCCCACATGTACAATATCTGGGGGAGCGGATTTTCCACCATCTGTTCCAGCACTTCGTCCAGGTCCGCCTCATTGACCACATTGCGGCGCACTTCGTTGAGATGATCCACGCAGTTCATGCAGATAGCCTGGGTGAAGAAGGGCTGGCCGGCCGTCAGCCGGTAGATCCGCTCGGGCACGCCGGCCTCGTAGTAGACCAGCCCGGCCAGCGGCTCCTCGATGAGGCGGCACGTGTCCCGCTGGGTCAGGTAGCTGATCTTGCGGTAGATGCTCTTGGCGATAAGATGCTGCCAGATGGCGCCGTCCCGGTCCTCCAGCCGGGTGGACCCGGTGAGCACGTAGTTCAGCGCCGGATGACGCTCCAGCAGACCGGCCAGAAGGCCGATGACGGAAGGATGAAGGATGTCCTGCCGGACAAGGTTTTCCATGATCTCGTATTCATCGAGCAGAAGCAGGATTTTGCGGTCGGGATGGGTGCGGATCAGGAAATCGAGGATGGCCTCGAAGGCGCGGAAACCGGCCGGCAGGTCTTCCTCCGGCGTGGCCAGATCGCGCCGGCGCAGGCTTTCGATGATGTCCCGCACCATGATCTGGAAGAATTCGTCCATGTCGCGCACGTTGCCGTAGAGCTGGAAATCGATCAGGGTCGGAAAATAGCCCTCGCCCAGGCGGCCATTGAGAATCTGGTAGAGGACGGACGTTTTGCCGCTCCGCCGCTCGCCGCAGATGACCAGGCAGACGCCGGCCGTCTCGTGCTCCAGGTGCTTGCGGATGAAATCGAAATCATCCTGCCGGCCGAAGAACATGTTCTCCTCGCGCACCGGATTGCCGACGATGTACGGATTGACGGTGATGGGCGTGTACCGCTCCAGGGCCCGTTTCTTGCGGCGCAGCCGCACCAGGCGGCGGGTCAGCACCCAGCCCCAGCTGCCCAGCAGCACCACGGCCAGGATGGACACCCCGGTGATGATGGTCCACAGGCGTTCGCGCCGCTCCTCCAACAACTGCCGCGCCGGCAGGAAGCGGCCGTCCTGGACCACGATAACGCCCACCTCCTTGATGACGTCGCCGTTGGACTTGAAATTGAAATTGCCGGTGAGACCGGGAAAATTCTCCGTGGCGTACAGGGCGTCGCGCAGGTATTCGCCGTAGGGGAGCCGCACCCGGCGCATAGCGTTGAGCAAAATGCGGGCGGCGTCATAGGAGCGGGCGGCGATGGGGCCCGGCTCCTCGCCGAAGCTGGCCTGGTAACGGGCGATAAAATCCCGGACGCTCTTCTTGTCCCGGTGGACGTAAAACGAGTCGGTGGAGATCATGCCGGTCACGCCCTCGGTGTCCGGCGCGATATAGCGTTCGTTGACGCCCGGGGCGAAGAGCTGGAAATCGTAACCGAGACGGGAACACTGGGAGGCGATGCGCAGGTTGTCGCTGGTGATGCCGAAAAGGCCCAGGGCCTGGACGCCCTGCTCCTCGGCCTCGTGCAGGGCGGCGGAGAAATCCTTGTGTCCGCGCTGGAACGAGTGGGAGTAGGCGATGCCCATCTCGTAGCGCCGCAGCGTATCCTCGAGATCAGTGCGCAGGCCGCGACCGTACTCGTCGTCTTCGTAGAGGACACCGATCCGCTCGACCTGCAGCTCGTCCACCAGGTACTGGCTGAGGGCGGCCAGACGGAAGTAGTCCGACTCCACACAGCGGAACACCCAGCGGTTGCCCATGGAGGTGATGCGGGTGGCCGTGGCGTCGGCCGTCAGCAGCGGCACGTTGTAGTAGGCCGCCACCTGCATGTCCACCAGGGTGCAGGAGCTGTTGTTGGGGCCGATGATGGCGACGGCGCCCTTGCGGATCAGGGTGGCGACCCCCATCTCCGATCGTTCGGGCCAGCCGCGGTCGTCCTCGTGGATCACCTCCACCCGCCGGCCATGGATGCCGCCCTCGTCGTTCACCTCGGCCACCGCCAGCTGCACGCCGTTCAGTTCCTGGGGGCCCACGAAACCGCTGGGGCCGGTGAAGGGACCGATGACACCGATCACGATGGGATCCTGGCGGAGCGGCTCGGGCTCCGTGTCCCGCAGCTGGGTTCCGGGCGAACCGCCCAATGCCGCCAGCAACAGCGCCGTGACCATGATCCGACTGAACCGTCGCGTCTGTTGGGACATACCCCGTCACACCCCGTCTGAAGGTCCAACCATCCGGCACCGGAATCGCGCCGCCCGATCCCTGGCCGCATCCCGGCCGGTGCCTTCCGCTTCGGCATCCCCCGCCGGGGGATCGCCCCCCGACGGCCGCGAACTACCATTATAAAGATTTTTCACGGATTCGTCCAATGATTCACCGGACTCCCCGTCTTCTTCATACGAACATTGCTGAAAACAGGCAGATGTCCGGCGGCGCCGGATGGTTCAGAAAAGCTGATCCAGCAACTGGTTGATCCCCTTGACCGGGACGATGTCCAGGTCCTTGGGCGCGGGCTGGAGGGGCAGGTTGCCCGCCGGCAGGAAGCACCGGCCGAAGCCCATGGTCGCCGCCTCGCGAACCCGCAGGGCGCCGTGTGGCACGGCGCGCACTTCGCCGGCCAGCCCCACCTCGCCGATAAATACGGCCTCGGCCGGCAGCGGCCGGTTGTGCCAGCTGCTGACGATGGCCGCCACCACGCCGAGATCGGCGGCCGGTTCGTCCACCTGCATGCCGCCAGCCATGTTCACGTACACGTCGGCACCCAGCAGGTTCAGTCCGGCCACGCGCTCCAGCATGGCCAGCAGCAGGGAGATCCGGTTGCGGTCGAAGCCCTGGGTCATGCGCCGGCCGGCGCTGAAATTGGACTGGCTGACCAGGGACTGTACCTCCACCAGAATGGGCCGCGTCCCCTCCATGCTGCAGATGACGGCCGTGCCGGCCACCCCCGCCGGCCGCTCCGCCAGGAACAGGGCCGACGGATTGGCCACCTCCCGCATGCCGCGGTCGGTCATTTCGTAGATGGCCACCTCGCTGGTGGCCCCGAAGCGGTTCTTCACGGCGCGGACGATGCGGTGGTTGTGGTGGCGCTCCCCCTCGAAGTAGAGCACCGTGTCCACGATGTGCTCCAGGGCCTTGGGGCCGGCGATGGCCCCCTCCTTGGTGATGTGGCCGATGAGGAAGAAGGGGATGCCGCTGGACTTGGCCAGGTAGAGGAAGCGGGTGGCGCATTCGCGGATCTGGCTGATGTTGCCGGGGGCCGAATCCAGCTCGGCGGTGTAGATGGTCTGGATGGAATCGGCCACCACCAGGGCCGGCCGCAGGCGCTGCACCTCCGCCTCGATCTGCTCCAGCTGCGTCTCCGGCATGATATAGAGCTCCGGGGCCGCCAACCCCAGGCGCTGGCCGCGCAGCTTGAGCTGACGCTCCGATTCCTCACCCGAGACGTAGAGCACGGTTTGCCCCGCCGCGGCCACCGTGGCCGCCACCTGCAGCAGCAGGGTGGATTTGCCCACCCCCGGCTCGCCGCCGATGAGCACCAGGGAACCGGGTACCACACCGCCGCCCAGGACCCGGTCGAACTCCGGGCAGCCGCTGGGCGAACGGATGTCTGCCTGGCTGTCGATCTCGTCGTAACGCAGCAGGCGCGCCCGGGCCGCCTCACCGCTGGACGGTGTGCCGCGACGGGGCGCCGCCGGCACCACGACCTCCTCCACCAGGCTTTCCCAGGCGCCACACTCGGGGCAGCGGCCCATCCATTTGCCGCTTTGCCAGCCGCAACTCTGGCAGGTGTAGACGGTTCTTGTTTTTTTGGCCAAGTGCGTTCCTGTCGGTAAATTTGCCGCCCGCCGCTAGAACTCCCAGGGATGCCGCTCGACGAACCGCCGCAGGCGCGTCACGCACCGCGCGCGGCCCAGGACGTGCATCATCTCGAAGAGGCCGGGGCCGGCGGTGCGGCCGCTGAGGGCCAGTCGCGTCGGATGGATCACCTTGCCGGCGCCCATGCCGCGTGCCTCGGCCAGCTGGCGGACGGCGGCCTCGATGCCCGCCTCGTCGAAGGGTTCCAGGGCCTCCAGCGCCGCGGCCAGCTCTGTCATGACCCCGGCCAGGTCGGCCGTCTTGGCGGCCTTGGTCAGCCCCTTCTCGTCGTATTCATCGGGTTCCCGGAAGAAATAGCCCGCGGCGTCGGGCATCTCCGTCAGCAGCTCCACCCGCTCGCGCAGCTGGCGGGCGATCTCCACCCGCTGGTCGCGGCTGTAGTCGCCCGGGTATTCCTCCAGAGTCGTCAGGAAAGGTTCGGCGCGGTCCAGCAGCTCCGCGGGGGAGAGCTGGCGGATATACATCCCGTTCATCCATTTCAGCTTGTTGATGTCGAAAATGGCGCCGCTGGGCGAGACCCGGTCCAGGCCGAACCGCCGCACCACCTCGTCCCGGGTGAAAATCTCCTGGTCATCGGACGGCGACCAGCCCAGCAGCGTCATGAAGTTGAAGAAGGCCTCGGGCAGGTAGCCCTGACGCTCGTATTCCACCACGTTGGTGGAGCCGTGGCGCTTGCTCATCTTGGAGCGGTCCTCGCCCAGGATCATGGGGATGTGGGCGAAACGGGGCGGCGTGGCCCCCAGGGCGCGGTAGATGAGGATCTGCTTGGGCGTGTTGGAGATATGGTCCTCGCCGCGGATGACATGGCTGATCCGCATGGTGATATCGTCCACCACCACGGCGAAGTTGTAGGTAGGGTAGCCGTCGGATTTGGCCACCACGATGTCGTCCAGCATGTCGGCGCCGATGCTGACCCGCCCCTTGCACAGGTCGGTCCATTCCACGGCCTCCAGTTTGGCGGCCTTGATGCGCAGGGCATACGGCTCGCCGGCGGCGCTGCGCCGCGCCACCTCATCGGCGGGCAGCCCCAGGCAGCGCCCGTCGTAGCGGGGGTTCTGCTTGGCGCTCAGCTGGGCCGTGCGCAGGTCCTGCAGCCGTTCGGGGGTGCAGAAGCAGGGATAGACTTTCCCCTCCTGCCGCAGGCGCTGCAGCGCCTCGTCGTAGACGGCCCGCCGCCGCGACTGGAAATAGGGGCCGCAGTCGCCGCCGGCTTCGGGGCCCTCGTCCCAGTCGACGCCCAGCCAGCGCAAACCGTCGAGGATGGCCCGGGTATATTCGGGTTTGGACCGCTCCTGGTCCGTGTCCTCGATGCGCAGAATGAACGTTCCCTGGTGGTGGCGGGCGAACAGCCAGTTGAAGATGGCGGTGCGGGCGCTGCCGACGTGCAGATTCCCCGTGGGCGACGGGGCGAACCGAACGCGGATGTCACTCATATCTCTTGGCCTCCTGGGATGCACAAAGGGTAGCCGGCCGGGCCTGATCGGTCCCGGCGGCCGGTTTGAGTATGATAGGCAGAACATGGCGTAAATTCAATACCTTTGTCGGGCACCGCCAACATCAGGTCGAGCAGGATTGGAAAACGACCGGCTGCCTGTTTTCATTCTCACTCTTGCGTATTCCGGTGAAACTGGACAGCGATTCCGGTGTAATTGGACACCGATTTTGTGAAAGATACCACAGGGAGTGGAAAAATTCCACCGAGTGTCCGATTTGAGCCGCTTCAAAGAACGATTTTTCTTGTGCCGGGCCGCCGGCACGGCCGTCTCTTCAGATTCTGGTTCATTGAAAAACACTCGTCGTCGCCGCTGTGGGAA